>ERZ794936.29-NODE-29-length-134393-cov-61.505047_pt1 | contig 134393 bp, 70 predicted proteins | sample MGYA00511083_ERZ794936 | MGnify/ENA primary metagenome ERZ794936 (study PRJEB30137, sample SAMN04331409) | food metagenome | isolation source: Y2 must sample point D1 replicate A | place: Australia: South Australia | collected 2014 ... | reverse complement strand
TTGACCGTTAGTATCGGTGATGGTAGTCATCTCAGTGGATGTAGAAGTGAAAGTACCGGTCCATGGCTCGGTGGTAGTTGTGATAGTGCTAGTAGTATGTATTGAAGGATCAGGGATAGTACAATTTGACTGACTTAGGTCATCGTCAAAAGAGTAAACGTACCCTTCAAAGTCATCACTAACAGTAGTACCATCAGGCAATTCCACGCTAATTGGAAGCGTGCCCCAGGAAACGGCATTGGAGTAAACAACCTTCAGCGGATAATAGTAGCCTGCATACATGTAGACAGTCCCTCCGATGTTATCAGGCAAACTTCCTTGCCATGGCTTAATACCATTGATTGTAAAATCCGTCGATGTAATTGGAGGTTGTTCTTGTGCACAACATTCGAACGCAACGTTACCACCAACGGATAGAATTGCGGAATCATCTACTGTTGCAAATCTGAATGTGTATGAACCTGTCTGAGGGGGCAAAAAATAGCCTGTCATTTCTACAGTTACGTTTGTTGGAGTGGTATAGAAGCCAAATAGGTCTGAACTCCAGTAAGCGCTTGCCTGGCTATTGGAGCAAAACTCATTGTTACACATGAAACCCCATTCATCAGAAGAATCTTCTTGAGGACAGGAAAAAGTGCCGAAATCACTAACACATGGTATATCATAATTGATTGAAATTGTGGTCTGTCCACCAACGGAACCCAACTTGGCTTCGTTCGCATATTGATACGCCATATATGCGGCGTTTGAATATGTAGATGAATCCATTAGTGTATATTGATAAAAGTTGATGTTCATTCCGTTTTTTTTTTCGCCATCTGGCAGGCATGCTTCCATACTTCCTGATGCTACGTTAAGTAGCTCCAGAAAGGCCAAGATTACCAAAAATATGCAGTGGTGTGCAATTGTCATTTTTTTTAGTGGTGCTAATCAATTTAAAGAAAATCATTTGCGGAATTTACTGCAGAGCAAGAAATCATGAGGGTGCTCTTTTTATATTTATTATCTTGTCGAAATATGAAGCAGAATACCAGAACCGTCCAGTGATTCAAAACGATAAGACTGTGAAAGATTTAACGTATCTCCCATGAAAATTTGACCAGAGGAACTTCTCTACCAATAGTGTTTACACCTACGTTTATTTCCATTCTATCCATAGAAGCTACTAGCTTATTTCCTACCAGCTCCCACTAGGTTTTAATGAGCGCAAAACAAAATAAAAGTTTACGGCCTTTAGAGGTTAAGCGATCTACGCATAGATGTGTAGCTTATGCTGCATTTCGCGTACTCCTGCATGCAACCAAAGTGTAATTCTCGAGGGTGCCGTGAAAAAGGGTGAAATTAAGTTTGAAAGCCGGACTTGATGGCTGCTAAAAATATTTATAAGACCTAAAAAGGAGTATTTTTCTTTTTCCCTTTTGTTGCACAACAGCGGGTTTTATGACACAATGACGTATCATCTGTATATCCTAAGTCAAAAAGAAAGAAGAAAGTAAAAAATGTAACGCGAGATAATCCCGTGAGAATCCAGAAGCTCGAGGCTACATGAAAATCTCCCGGAAAGAAGAAAATTTTCAAAACCTTAATTAATAAGGTTTTTTTGCGTAAAAAAGGTTCGATCGCAGGCTGAAAACAAGCCGCAAGTTAATTATAATCACCTTGGGCCAAACCGTAGGAAAGTTACCAGGTGAATTTAAATCGGCTTGAAATCCTTTCGGAGTATGATTCCAAGGTTGGGAAGGAACAGTGCCTCGATTCTTGAAAATGGAACCATACTACTTATTAAACTTCTCGCAATAAATGAGCAAAAGTGCTTCATCATGGCTGCACTTCTAAAATATGAAACCCTCTTACCTGTAATCACTAAAGAACTGGCTATTAAAAACAGAATTTTTTACAAAAAAGAAAGAGGCTTTTCGTAAGGTTTTCCCCTACTTTATTCTTACTACGCGCTGGGCTGGGTTGAAAGTGCCTAAATTCTAGTGTTTTGAAAGTCACCTAATACTGGTGATTTATCTTTTGTTGTGCAGCACTGCATGTGCGAATGGTCCATGATGAGAAAGGCACAAAGACTCGAGCTCATCATTTCCTGGTATTTTTAGTGGGGATCTATCAATAAAGGCGGCTTGTCAACTTGACACACACAATAAAAGACCTCATTTAATTTTGTTAAAAGAACATTATCTGTTAAACACGCTGTGTTACTGACATTGTTTCATAAGTAATAAAAGATCTGACTATTATCTTATCCATACCAGTGTTCTGTTTGACAAGTAGCTGCAACCGGAAGTTATTCCTTCTCCACTGCAAAGATCGTTTAATTGTCCCATCCTGCGCGATCACGTAACATGCTATGAACGTCGGGAAATTTTTCACTTGTGAAGTCTTAGAATGTGTAATCATGTAACTGAGGTTTCTGACGACTAGTAGCATATTTGAACTCTATTAGGATTAACACGAAGTTCTAATGATTTTTCTTTCTCGGAGTTAAAAGGAAACCCGAACGTTTGTTGCCTCTAGATTTTTTCCATATATTTTCCATATGTTCACTTTTAGCAATCGCCTTTGCTTGTCTGATTTAGTTGAAAACAACAGCATTTGATATTCATGAAAGTCTATTAAAGGAAGAAAGTAAAGAAACTTTCTTCGCCTGTTTTCTTCCTAGAATACTGTTATACCAATAGAAATTGAAGGTTTGGGAGAACTTTTGAGAAACTTTTTTAAATTTCAAGACCTGTGCTTTGAACGTGTCTCATTTCTGCGTACAATGCCAAAGTTGGAAGGTTTTCTTGCGTATGGTTCTAGTTCTTTGCCAAATTATTGATTTCAATCACGCTTTAAAGTTTTTTCTGGGTTTTCTCCACATAGGATAGTGACAAGAAGTGCGGTAGCCATGTGGTTTATTGCAGATCACAGTATGAAGGACCTTCAACTTACCTTATTTACTTATTAACAGGAAATTAAGCGTCATAAAAAACTACAGCGGTGATAGGAGCTGTGAAAGGATCCATATTGCTATCGTGAGTGAAAACGAAGACAACCTGAAAATAAGTATTTTTCCGCCGTTCTTCAACGATGTATTTAGATATCAGTCGATATTAACGTATAGGAGGAGGATCGATTATCGTGAAGATAGAAAATAATGACCGAAGAAGATTCCCTGGTAGCGCACACTTCAAACTAAGGGTTGGTCTCCGGTAAATATCAAGATTTGTACATTTGGCTAAGTGCTGGAACCCATGCAATTGATCTTATTGTGATGATTTGATGATATTCCTCCGTCAGAAAGTCCTAGAACACAACCTCTGGATGAAAACAGAAAAGAAAAATATGCAAGATGTTCAAGTGCGCGCGGAGCAAAAAAAAAAGGAACAGAATACTAAAAGAATACGTCGCGAATCTCGTTATTGACAAGGCATGTTTGGATGAAAACATGTAATGCCCCATTCAGCTTATTTTTCAACATTTTCAGAGTAACACGCAGAAGAAGACTTTGTTTTTCCAAAACCTCCTTTTGCACTCAAAAAGAATGCCAGTTCAGCATGGCATATTGGAGATTATTTTTCATAAAACTGTAAGAATTGTAAAGCAAAACTGGTGCACTGCTACATCAACTCTTATCTTCTTGCATATAAATTTAAATGAAAAGGAACTACTTTGTAATTATCGATATTACATTGAAACCTATGAGGAAGATTATGACATATGATAACACTAAACTATTGCTGGCCAGCACCCGAACCGAGTGTCCAAATTGAGTTTTGAATCAGTTTTCAGCTCAGAACAGATTCCCCTTTTCCTTTATTAGGTCGTATCATCATTCTATGTGCAACTACTGCAGCATTTGCGTATAATTATGGAAATAAAATTATACGAAAGTTGATACTTGGTTGTAAATGGCCTAAGAATCGGAAAAAATGGAATTCTATTGGCATGCTATCTTGTTTAATGAGATTATGAAGTTGAATATCATTTCTGCGTTTTGCATTCAAACAATATCATTTCAAAGGCCTATCGCTGTGAGCAATACGCTGGATTTGCTCATCGCACAGTAAGCCTGCACTACCCCACCAAATTACAAGAATATAGTAGAGATCAGAAGCTTATGAGAAGTCACTTCCAAAATTCGCGTTGTCCAACATCCTTGGAATAATTTTTCCTCCTTATGCATCCAGGTGATTGACACTTTTTGACGGGATAAATGCAGGTGGAGGTGGGGGAGGGGTAAAGTTTCGTAAAGAGTGTCAGGTCGCATATCTTTGCACTGCGCAGAAATTCTCGCAGAAAATTACGCTACGGAGAAATTCTCGGGCACTAATATCGTACAAAAATTAGGTTTGTTACGTGATAATATGGCCTTGTACCTGTTAAGTTTTTCCGACAATTAGTTACTAGCTGAATATCTTAAAAAAAGGTAAAAGTAACTCCTCCATGGTTTGGTTATTCATGCGTAAACACCTTGGATGCTCTGAGATATAAAATCAGAATGTACTACGAAGTACTGGAACTCAATTGTACATTATGTTACTGCAATAAGTAAATTCACCTAAAAAGCCAAAAAGTGATAATGTCAAATAATAAGGCTGGCGGTGAATATGAAGTCATCACTATTGGTGATGCAAAAAAGCTTCAAGCAACAATTTCAGAGCTTGGCGCTACTTTGCTTGACTTGAAAGTGAACAACGAATCGATTGTTCTAGGATACCCTGATATTCATGGCTATATATCAGATGGCTACAACTACATTGGTGCTACTGTTGGCCGTTATGCAAATCGTATTTACAAGGGCATGTTCAGTATGGAAGATGGACCTCATCAGTTGACAGTGAACAATTGTGGAAACACCAACCACAGTAGCATCAGCTCCTTCCATCTCAAGAAGTATAAGGCATCCAAAGTCCAAAATCCTCTTGATGACCTTTACATTGTTGAATTTACGTTATTGGATGACCACACACTGCCCAATGAATTTCCGGGAGATCTAGCTGTAAACTTAAAGTACACATTGAACGTTGCTGACATGACCTTGGACTTGGAATACGAGGCAAAACTGGTCAGCGGTGAGGCTACTCCCATCAACATGACGAATCACACGTACTTCAATTTAAACAAAACTATGGATAAAAAATCCATTAGCGGTACGGAGGTTAGGCTCTGCTCAGATAAATCATTGGAAGTAAGCGAAGGAGCACTAATTCCAACCGGTAAAATCGTTCAAAGAAAAATTGCTACTTTTGACTCCTCCAAACCTACCATTTTGCAGGATGATGGCCCGATTTATGACTACGCTTTCATTGTTGATGAAAATAAGAATTTGAAAACGACAGACTCAGTAAGTGTAAACAAGCTCGTCCCTGCCTTCAAGGCTTATCATCCGGCATCACGACTTTCATTGGAGGTTTCAACAACAGAACCAACTGTCCTATTTTACACAGGTGACAACTTGTGTGATGGATTTACGCCGAGATCTGGCTTTGCCGTTGAACAAGGCAGATATGTTGACGCAATCAACCGTGATGGATGGAGAGACTGCGTTCTTTTGAGACGTGGTGAGGTATATACTTCTAAGACTCGATATCGTTTTGCGGTGTAGGCACCAAATTTAGTTGTTTACTTTGCACTGTCGCATTATTTTTCTATAAATTGAGCTTTTTATAATGAGATATGATCCGGAAACAGCTTTCTGAAGTGCATATGTTATAGTTAATATTAAGAATTTTTTGAGACTTTATTATGTTACCATGATTGCATTATCTTTTAATGTTAACAGTAACAAGTTTACGTATCGCTTTAAAACATAATTACATTCAGAGGTCGGAATTTAGAGCCAATAAAATTTTTAGAGCATATGTTGACGGTTTTAAATTACTCCCAACTGCGCAACAACACCTTATTTTCTTTTTGCCATATTTTAATATTTATTAGCATTTGGGAAATATTTAAAAAAAGAAAAAAATCAGCTTTTTATATATTTCTTTTAATTTAGTAAACCTCATTCTCTTTTCCTACATAAGTAATAAAACGTTGACCACTCTATTTTTAAAGGTACATTCAAATCTTCACAATGACAGATTTCTTTGAGCTCGTTAATGAATATATCGGCAATATCCGGTTTCGAGGGATTATCTCTAGCCCAAGAAGTGTATATGCTCCAGCTTTTCACAAACTCTTTAAATTGATTCAGAGTAATAGCTGCTCTCCAGAGAAACTGACTGTTTTCAGCCGTTACTGTTGATGCATTTGGGTCCGAAGGACTGTAAATTGTGACTTCAATATCTCCAAATCGATCTGACAATAAAGAACGTAGCTTTTCACCACCGTAATTCAACAAAATTTCCCGTTGGTTGTCGTTCAGATATTTACCCATATAATCCTTGCTCCATCCATATTTGTAATATACATTCAAGGCTTCGGGAAAGTCCACAAATTCCGGCTGAATATAAAACCAGAATGCAAAAGTTCCATCACTTCGTAATATAGAGGAAACCTGCTGAAACAGCCTTTCTAAATTGCACCAATGGATGGCTTCTGCTGAAATAACCATATCTACACTTTCTGGTCGAATGCTGGATAAATCTTCACCAGGCGCATTAATAAATCTAATCTTTTTATCTAATCTACGTTCATTTGTTTCTTTCTCAGCAATCGAAAGCATAGCAGAAGAAGGATCAATCCCAATCACTTCCTTAAAATAGGGTTCAACGACAAAAGTTGCTTTTCCTGTGCCACATCCAATATCAACCAAACTTTTGCGTGTGCCTTTGTGAAATTTCATTATCTCATTGACTAAAGATAAAGGGTAAGAGGGACGTACGTTATTATAGTGAGCAGATTCAAAATTTTTGTTTAAATAACTAGTTTTAGGCATTCTGGATTCTTCCATTGACAGAAGACTGGCTTTGAAGATGTACTGAGTGTAAAAGCGTTAACTTGAATTTGCCCCTTTAGTTCGTGCCGTTTGTTTATGTTTATATACGTTCCCTTGGGGCCGCTAATTAGAATGCTAAATATAGATCGTGGAAAACTTTCACTACAGAGCTTCTCGTTGTTGTGTTGGCTGAACATATACTAATGAACTGTTTAAATCAGGATTATGGACCGGTGAGGGAACATAATCATCTCTTCATGCCTGAACCTGTATGCCACGATGATGGAAGGCATACCATTATATCATACTGTACTTGCACCTCTTCTGAACTACGCTAGAATTTATTCTTCAGAAAATACCTGGGATATCCTTATAGATTTTTTTTTTTTGGCATAATCAACTCTCTTGGGTATCTTGCCGCATTTATTTTATATGTAAAGTCCAGCGAGATACCTTGGCAACTAAATTACAAGCAGTCTCTATGAAATTCAACAATGTGCCAAGTTGTTAGGTCAACAATTTCAAAGAGCGTAAGAAGCCGCACAATGGCTTGCATAAGCTATAATAATAATAGTAATCCAATATTTCTTATAATAAATAAACTCAACAGGAATTGTAAAAAAGTATGTATCTATGTGAATAAAGTGAGAGAAAAACAGATCCTCTGAGAGGAATTCTCGTTTTTTTTTTTTGGGGGGGAGGGGATGTTTACCTTCATTATCATTAGTTCAAGTCGGCAACAGTTTTTGACCAGTTACCATAATTGACTCTACCGTATTGGATATCAGCAATCCATTGAGCAACTTGCTTGGTCAATGCACCACATTGTTCACCAGGCAATAGTGGAACATGAATATCTTCGTTGTTCCAGCCAATTTCCTTGATAGGTGAAACCACAGCAGCAGTACCAGAACCGAAGGCTTCTAATAGTTCACCTTGTTTTGCTCTAGTGGCGACTTCAGTAATAGTGTAATAACGTTCGTTGATGTCCCATTCTTGAGGATCTAGTTTGTCACGAGCCAATGTTAAAACAGAGTCTCTGGTAACACCTTCTAAAATGGTACCATCTAATGGAGCGGTAACCAATTCCTTCTTGCCAGTGACTTTGTTGAGGAAAACGAAGAACACGTTCATAGTACCAACCTCAGTGATGTTCTTTTCTGGGCCGAACAACCATAGATTTTGTTGGTACCCTCTTTTGGCAGCTTGTAGTTGAGGTAAGATGCATGGGGCATAGTTAGCACCCAATTTTTTGTCACCAACACCACCTGGCCAAGCTCTTGTAGCATAGTCTGTTGCTTCAAGACGTACGGCTTTGAAACCAGTCTTATAATAAGGACCGACTGGAGAAGTAATAACATAAAGAAGAGCCTCGGAGGGAGTGCCAACACCTAAACCCTTGGATGTACCAATCATTGTTGGTCTGATGTATAATGAGTAACCATTACCTTGAGGAACCAAGTGTTTATCTTGTTCGATCAATTTCCCGGTAAGTTTGATCAATTCTTCAGATTCGAAAGTTGGCAAACAAATTCTAGCGGCAGACTTGTTCATACGGGCCATGTTCTTATCCGGACGGAACATGGTGATAGTATTTTGAGGAGTTCTGTAGGCTTTCAAACCTTCAAATAATTCAAATGCATAATGGAATACACAAGCAGATGGGTCAAGAGAAAGATTACCGTAAGGCTTGATGTGTGGAGTGCCCCACCCTTCTTTGGCTGACCAAGGAATGGTCAACATATGATCGGTGAATGTCTGGCCGAACACTAATTCTTCATTTGGTCTTGGCTTGGATGGATTTGGGTTTCTAGTAATTTTTAGTTTGGATGCATCTAATGGGGCACCAGTAGCGAGTGTTCTGATGGAGAATTTCCCCAACTTCAAGGAATGTCTCTGCAACATGTTTTAGTATGCTAAGGTTCTAGCTGATTTTGCGTTTATAGGGTGATTTATTCTAACGAAAACATGTAGTTGTTACCACTAGCTCTCTTTATAGTGCCATTTTTTTCAGATGTTTTTTTTTTTTCAAAGCTTAAAGGCCGGTACCGGCAAACACAATAGAATTTTGAGTCATAAGAAGGCAATATGGATCGGATGAGCCATTAAACAAAAAGAGAGCCAATTCATCAGTAATAATAGCGACAGCCGGTATGAAATCTGCACAAAGTATCAACCGCCTGGCCTCTATCAGTAAGATCATTCAATCAACCGTACACGCGGTACTTATCCAGCGTTAACATTTACGCTTTACAGTTCAGCTAAAAAGAACACATTATCTAGTTAATGCCTGGGAAGGCCCTGGCAAGATACACTTTATCTAAATTATCTACTGCTCGCAAGGCAATGCTATCAATTTGAGAAGTGCAGAAGGAAATGCCATCAAGCTTGTGGTGCGCATTTCACTTTTAAGGATAATAACAGAATTTAATGGCTTGATATGGACGGGCGGTTTGCGAGCCTTACTATTGATAGGAGTATTCGTCAAGTCCAGGGCGCCAATGTGACTTATCGCGCTGTGGGTGGGTAATTCTACCTCAGTTTGCTTCTCGAGGAGTTTGTAGCATAAATCTCGTTAGAATAGTCAAACATACGGTATCTTTCTTTCTCTTGAAAAATTAGTATAGTCTACAAGTTTTCCTCATTGGCTTTCAGATGAGCATTTGATTGTCAAGTACTTTCCGGACCACCTGCGATAGTTTCCCTTGTCTACTTGAGCAGATATGCTCTTACTGACTAGCAAGAATGATAACAAATTTTATCAGTAAACCCTTTCCTTGCCGTAATTTTTTTTATTTTAGCTTCGTAATTTTTTTTTTCGTATTATTTTTCTTTTTCTTTTTCTTTCTTGATATCATAATCATGGGGAACTTCTCCATATAACAATAGAAGCTAAATAGGTAAATAACCAAGCGTGCACTGATACAAAATAACGAAAAGTGGCACAAAAATGACATTGACTATCAAAATAGGAACCTTAAACGATAGCGATCAATCTGCAGTGCATAATGGTACAGAAAATGGCTCTGATTTTCGAAAGATAACTCCCACAGAGGAAGAGATCTGTGATGACGTAGTTTTGTTATGGAAGGAAGAGCCCGGAACTGAAGACGCTACGATTCAGCATCTTTATGACAGGATTACGGAAAGAAATCAATCGTGGAAATTGAGTGCTTCTCGTTTTCGAAAAATTCTAAATGAGCACCATCTTTATGACACAGATCTAGAGACCGTTTCTCTATATAAAGATAAAATACATTTTCCAAAAGCCCTAGATTCTGATGCTAAGGTCGAAGTGAAATTTATTGATGACGAACATGGAAGGGGCCTTTTCGCTAAAAGAGATTTTTCCAAGGGCCAAATCATCCTGAAAGAAAATAAACCTATCGTATATATTCCACCACTGGACAAGCTTTTTTTAATATCTAATGGAAAGGCATGTGCTCGATGTGGTAAGGCGCTATATGATTTGACCCAGCACAAAATTATGGTCCATTATTTGGATTGTGAAGTTTGCAAAGCTATTTGGTGCAGTGAAAAATGTAAAAAAGCACATGCGTCGTTACATGAGCTTTTATACCACTCATGGAGATCGAATAGAATAGACATTCTTCATGCTGGTAATTGGAAAAGATTTGTTAACTACTGTGAGAAATATTGTTTTACCGCTGCCTTTTCAGTTGGTCTTATATATGGATCCATGCTTTTGGATACTACAGGAGAGGTCAAAGAGCAATGGCAAAAATTGGCAAGCATCTCACAAAGGGAAAGAATTAAATTAAGAGACGCCAGCGGTATCGGCAGTACGTTTAGTTTACTGAATGGTACAACTGTACATACTGAAGAGGAATCTGATAATGGTACCAAAAAGGGCGTTGAGAAGAATATTGATGACGAGACTGTTTGGGAGAAGTGCTACGAATTATTTTGCGGTGCATTTCCAAAAGCTTCTGAAGAAATAGATTTCGAGAAATTTTTGACCATGATCGGGACGTTCAATATCAATCAATATAACGGCCAGGTATATCATTGGATCTCCTTCATAAACCATGATTGTGAACCAAACGCCTATATTGAGCAAGTAGAAGAACATGAGGAACTGAGGTTGCATGCAAGGAAACCAATAAAGAAGGGGGAACAAATACGTATTACGTACGTCAATCCCTTACATGGGGTGAGGTTGAGGCGTAGGGAATTAAGAGTTAACTGGGGCTTCTTATGCCAGTGTGACCGCTGTCAAAATGAACTATCTACATTTGAAAGAGTTCCAAATCTAGAGAAAAAGAATGCGGATGCTAATTTAGGAGTAGAAAAAATAGATTCCAATGATAGTAGTGAAGATGGCTCTAAGAAATCAACTGGTAATCGTAAATCTTCCATGAGAGAGGCCCAGCCAGATTTAAAAGAAATACTGAAGAATGGAAAAGAATTTGAATTAGACATACCAGAAACTGTTGATACACAAGGGAATGTAAGAAAAACCTCAGTCAGATTCGATTCAAACGTTTCGGTCGCAGTGGATGAAAGATAAGAGATAAACGCATACTAAATTACTGTGTCTGTTATTGTTTTTGGCTATATATATATATATATATATATATAGTAAATATAAGAAAAACAAAGAAAAAAGAAATGAGAGTGAATTTGAGAGCGGCAGAAAGAAATAAAATTCAAACATTTTGATGTAGATAACTGGAAATAACTGAAGGGGATAAAATATTGAACGAAAAGAAAATGATAATCCTCCAAGATCACATAATAAATATAAAGAAACTCCTCAGGAATACAGAATGTCCTCTGCTAACTTAGACGCAAGGCTATTTGTAAAATTTTATGATAGCTGGTTTTCTTGAAGTGTAGATTGTGGTAATTGCGGAGTGGAACCCATTGAGGAATGTGGTACAGTGTTGATTTCATGTTCCAAATTCGGTATGGCTACGTCTGACCTAGCATTAGCAATGGCGTTGTGATGCTGCTGCTGCTGCTGAGCATGGAAAATTTGATGCTGCTGTTCTTGTTGACCTTGTTGAACATGCTGTGCAGAAGATATAGAGGCACCTGGGGTAACAGGGGTAGTAGTTGACGGATTATCTTGTGGTAACATGGCTAACGACTGTTCATTAATCGTATTAGGATTCGAATTAGCAGTATTGGTGTTGGAATGAGTTTGTGGCGAAGAGTTGCGAGGTGGTAATTGCTGTTCGCATAAAGGAATACGGTCCTTTAGATAACGTATTAAAATTGAGTGTAAATCATCCCTCGTGAATGGTTTGGCCAAGATATCATTCATTCCATGTTGTAAGTATGTGATCAAGTCTTGATTCATAATGTTACCTGTCATGGCAATGATGGGAGTCTCATTATCAAAACTTCTGACAATGGATGTCGCTGTGGCACCATCTAGGTTTGGCATAACAATGTCCATTAAAACCAAATCATACCTATACTTCTCTAGTGTTGAGATAGCTGAAAGACCGTCGCTGACAACTTGGACAGTACAGCCATATTTCCGTAAAAATTTTGAACACAACTGTATAGACACTGCGTCATCTTCCACCAACAGTACATGGAAACCTTTTCGTAGCGTGACTGTGTTATTTTGAGCATTTGGTGTTAGGCTATTCTGATCGGGTAAATTAGGTAGTTGTAAGGAAACTGTAGATGTTGCCGGAGAAGCATTGTTGGTGTTGTTGTTGCTTTGGATAGCTGTTGTTGTTGCTGGGTTGGTATTACCAGTTGGGTTACGGTTTCCATTGTCGCCAAATATTGGCACTTCAATACCATTATTTGCCAAAGTGGAACACAGAGTGTTGAAGTTGTTGAGTAAATTTTCATTTATGGTCTTGAATGTTATCAAACTTTCGATAACCGTATTGTATTTCGAGTTCAACTTTTGTAGTTCTACTTTAGTAGCATAACTCTCCATTTTGGACATATCCAACTCCTTTTGTAGTTTGTCTACTCGCCTTCTTAGATTTCCAAATGCATCTTTACTTACGGTATTGCTTAACAACAGCTCTGTGGTGGATTCATTCAAAAGAGACCCAGAAGGATTGTTGGGGTTAGTGCCTTCACTATTGAAATGCAAAAGAGCCTTTTGAGATTCATCCAAAAGCACTTTCCTTTGCGCCGGAATTTTCCTTTTGATGTTATCGAGACCTTTTCCGTAATGGACTCTAAATTCTGGATGCTGAAACTCCCAACTTTGTTCGCCATATTTACATCTCTGTCTTTCCTCGGGACTTCTCTTAACCTTGTGAAAGTCATACTTGTTTAGTTGCCTTACAAAAGATGCAAAATTTGAATGTTTGAAGTGATTAGGCAATATATGCGTAGTGAACTTTCCTGTGTCCAAAACGACGAAACTTTTGCCGTTCTCAGTCCAAGTTACAATGTCGGGATATTCGTTGTTTTCCAGTATCCTGAACAGTTTTCTTACGAACTCATTTGCTGGAGCCTTTGCTCCCGCATTAGCACTGCTGATATTTGTGTTTCCAGCTGGTTGTTGAACGTTATTAGTCTTGTTGTTAATGTGCAGCATGTCAGAAGAGTTGTTTGGCTGCATCGTGTTCATCAGTCGAGGCCCGCTCTGCAACAAGTCCATTCCTAAAAGGTCTGCAGTCGAACTGTTCTCGGTGGTGTTATTATTGCTATCGCCGGTGGTTTTATTGACGTTGCTATTTATGGTGGAAAAGCTCATAGTGGATATCAAAAGTAAGCAACGAAAAAATAGGAATAAGAATAATGGAAACAAAGAGAGGATAAAAAAACTTCTATAACAGTCCTTTAATAATACAGCAATTTCGTTGCTTTTTTGTTGGTCTTGGAAAAAACAGAATGTCCTCTAATGAGCGAGTTAAATATATGACCCAAACAAAAGCAGCAAGCCTAGGTAAGATGTTGGAAGATAGTAAGGTGACCAGGGATATCTGTGTAATGTTAGTAAAACTTTGACAAATGTTTCAGATCCTGGAAGCACTTTCAATCTTGTCACATTCGATGGGATGACAGTTAAGCTCAGTAAAGCTGACCACATTTTGCTCATAGTTAAAGAAAGAAAAAATTCAGAATTTCGGAAAATCCATGTACGCGCATCGATGAGCCCTGCCCTCACTTATGGCATCCCTATTATAGCAAAACCCTGCTTATACTTGTGTTAGCCCTACTTTTAATCGACTTTAAACCTATGCATTTAAGAAAAACTTTTTTTTTTTTTTTTTCGGATGATATAACCGACCTATAATTTCCGAACCGACTTTGGGAAATCACAGCGAAGCGTTTACTTAAGCCCTGATTATATATAGATGAGGGGTAAATATGTCAAAGTACAATGGAATGGTGAGGTATAAGCAGTGATTATGAGACGTGATAAACTAGAAATTTGCAGGAACAATTATTCATTTTTTGGAGTTTAAATAAAACGAAAATACATACATACTTTACATATATAAATAGAAGAAATGTTTCGATAAAGTGGGAAAAACGATTAGAAGATACAAATTAATAATAGAAGTAGAAATAAAAGATAGAAAAATTAGAAAAAAATAAAAAGAAAAGGAAAAGAAGAGGAAGGGCAAGAGGAGCGATTGAGAAATCATATTTCGAATCTTCCACTGACAAATTCGTCATCCATGTGTTGGTCGCCGTCGAAGTCCATCTGCGAATGGCTGTTGTTCATATTTTTCTCTTGGTTGAATCCATCATTGATGTCCTCGTCCCCGTCATCATCGATGACATCTTCGTCTGGAGGTAAGTTTGGATTTCCCGGGATAAAGGAACCAGGTTCCATAAAGTACGAGTTTTGTAGGAATTTTCTGTTGTTATTAACGTGTTCATCGATGGCGGACTCATCAACAAAGGTGAAACCAGCAAACTTTGCTTGCATTGCTGGAGATAGCGGGGTAGCAGTCATCATCGGCTGGTGCTTGTTCATGTATGAAGTTGAAGCTGTTGTGAACTCTGGGTCAAAATTCGAGGTATCCGTCTCCGAGACTAGGTGAGGTTTGAAAGGTGGTGGAATTTTTTTCTGCTTCAAGGCCTCCCAGTCGATATCTGCGAAAAATGGATGAGCTCGTAGTTCTCTTCCATCATCAATGGCACCGAGTCTATGTTTGGGGTTTCTGTTTAGTAAACCCTTTACAAAAGACCTCCCCTCTTGTGACAGTACGTCTCTGGGGAATTTGACTTTACCAAAGGCAATTTTTTGGTACATTTTTTGATTATTTTCCGCAAAGAAAGGGGACCAACCACAACACATTTCAAATATCAAAACACCTAGAGACCAGAAATCGACCATTTTGGTGTAGCCGGTTTCGTCCAGTAACAATTCTGGTGCCAGGTATTCCGTGGTGCCGCAAAATGTGTTTGTTCTATCCTTCAAGTCAGCTTTAGAAAGACCAAAATCGCAAAGAGCGATGTTACCGTTGGCATCGAGTAGAATGTTTTCAGGCTTTAGGTCCCTGTAAACGATATCGTTATCGTGTAAATGTTCTAACGCTAGGACTAACTCAGCGATATAGAATTTCGCTCTGTCTTCCGAAAAACGGCCCTCCTTTTGTAAATGCCAGAATAATTCTCCACCACTCATATAATCAGTGACCAAATACAGATCTGTTGGTGTTTGAAAGGAAAACTTCAATCCGACAATGAATGGGGACGATTTGGACGCTGTCGTGACTAGGATATTTCTTTCGCCAATTGTGTGGGCGATCTCATTTTTCTTGACAATAACTTTCTTGGAGAGAACTTTCATTGCATAAATTCTTTGAGTGTCTTTCTTCTTAACTTGGTAGACTTGGCCAAAAGTACCCTTACCCAATAATCGAAGAACTTCAAAATCTTGTGGGCCATAATGTCTTTTCTTTGTCTGTTTGTAAGTCCATTTGATTAAAATATCACCGGACACAACTTCATCAATAACGCGAGGTTTCAAACTGTGCCATTGGTGTTGGGAAGCATGTGCTAAATTATGAATCATTGGATACAGTCTAACTTGGCCTAAGAACATATGGTCGTGGGCAGCATCATAAACAGAAATATCTAACTCCGAGTGAGATCCCAAAACATCAAACGTTGTCTTGTGATGCCATATTGGATGTGAACTATCATTCTTTGGACCATTTGAAGAACCCGACGAAGAATTAGAAGAACGTTTGCTCGGATCGGTTACTGAAGAGCAAGAGTTTAGCTGATCTAATTGGGAAGATGATCTGTGTGTATAAAGGGGTTTTTTCTTCAAGTGCTCTTTTATCGATGGTAACTGAGAACCGTTCCAACCACTGTTATTATTATGATGCTGGCTAGCAGCGTCAGGGTTGGTATTTTCGTTGTTGTTGTTAATATGCTGGTTTTGATTATGCTGATTATTGTTGTTGTTATTGTTGTTATTATTAATGGCGCCTAGTGACTCAGGACCATTAGAAATGAACTCTGAACTCTCAAAAGTACAAACAACATAAGGCTGTGAATCCTTTGATCTAGTGACTAGGTCACGTGCTTCTATTATTGTAACTTCTAGTTTACCCCTAGGAATATCGGTATCTGGACCATAAGCAGCTGCTGCTGCTTCTCGTTGATTTATTGATAGCGAAGAAGTGGAAGAGAGTAAGCATTTGGTGGTAGAACTGGAAGAAAAGTTGTCATCTTCAGAATTTTGCAAAGAATTGCCACCGGTATCGCCATGTACATTTCCAGCATTAGTTTCTTCCTGTGACGTGGTAATAATCGTAGGGGTGTTGCTGTTGTTATTATTAACTGATGATATTCCATTATTCATTGACTTCATTTGAAAAAGGGCATTTTCTGATGTTATTCCTGTTGTGCCCATTGCATATAAGTCCTGACTAATAGCGGTGGTCGGCGTTGCAGTTTGTAAAGTAAAATTCGTAAAAAGGGCACCATTATTTGATGAAGCGCAGGGCCCACTGGACACCAGTTTACATGGGTATCCGTTGTCGTTGCCAGCGGTGCTGCTATTATTGTTTCCATTGTTCTGTCCATTTGGATGTTGGTGTTGAGAGCTAAATCCAGTATCCTGATTCGACGATTTTGATGTAAAAAAATTCATCATATTGTATATTCGTATCTTTATTTCTTGCTTATACGAGTATAATTCTCAGACTTATTCTTCTTATAAACAGTTGCCAAAAGAGTAAATTTTTGACTGTACCTTATTAAATAGATGCCCTTAGGTGATTATGTGAGAGTGGGTAAAATTTTCGATAAAAAGCGAAGAGGGGCAAATTAGGAAAAAGGACCACGAAAAGGGTATATAAAGTAGAAGAGAGCTGGAAAAAGAATAAGCAGGCGGGAACTGGCGCAAAGTTGTTTGTAACTATTTTCAGTGCTGTTGCAAAGAACCTTGAAGGAAAGAAAAGAATAAAACAAAAAAGAGAATATAAGCGACCAGCGAAATGGATGAGCTGAGCACAACAATCTATGTTATATTGGACCCGTAATGTGAATAAGTAAGCCTTTAAGGATCGGAATATGCAGAAAGAACCGTTATCGTAAATGACCGATCCACCCTTTAAGCAACAAACGAAACCGATGAGAAACAGATAACAAACAAATAAGCTTTTGATTAAGTTTACACTTTGAGAACATTTTTTTTTTTTTTTTTTTTTTTTTTTTTTTTTTTTTTGGCCGGTTTTACCGAGGGTAACGAAATCGTTCATCATTTATTACTGGTGCCATTATGTAAAAGCTGTAGAGGTCTATCTAAAAGAGTGATTTCATACAATAAATAAGTTGATGATGGGCGTGCATTCTAACATGAGTTGGGAATGGTCATTAATCCCGATGCCATCCATTTTGAATTCGTCTTCCTCTCTTGTGCCATTGGAAGTGAGCACAGGACTATGTTTCTTGATTTGTACACTTCCATGGCGAGGCAATATGCGTCCGTTGATGGCTACTACTCTGTAAAGATAAGTGGGAGAATACAAGCTTGCCACTGCATCGCATGCATTCGAGAAAATATCCTTGCGGGAGACGTCTTGGAATGTCGATGCAGTGATTAAGTCTCCATAGTAATCAATTTGGTAGATTTGCAATTTTTCGATCTTCAACCTTGACCTACCTCCAAAGGTTTCAAATGTAATAGTTTTGTTTTCTAACATTAATGGATTCAACTGATGATATCCAGGAAGGTCGAATAGTAGTTCGAAAATTTCGGTGGTGGGTGGGATCAGGCACGTGCTAAATTGCGGATTGGACCACCTGTTATAAAATCCAGGTTCTAGTTCAATTGCATTATAGTTATGCATGTGTGAAGGTTTAATTAGCGTGGCAGCGAACCGGGAGTCAATCTCGAATAATCTGTCAAAATTGCTCAACATTGGAGAATACCAAAATTCGTCACCAATTACATGATGAGGCTTTATAGAGCATGTACCGGGAAGTTCAGTATCAATGGTATAGTCTATAATTGGATCAGTAGCCTCTTCGTCTGGTGGACCTTTATGAAAGATCGATTTGGCGAACCCCACAATTCTTTGGCTCAATGTGTTCTCTCCAGCTTGTTCCCTGTCCTTTTTCTGGCAAATTTCCAAGTGCGACGAGTAGACAGAGTTGTTAAATTTAGCGTTACGTTTATAGTTGGACCTCACTTCTTGGGGCAACCACATTGGATGGGCTTCTGTACTGAAAATTACGTCACTAGCGCTGTTATGTAATTCGTTCTCTTCATCAAATAATAAATACAGGTATTTCAAAGTTTCACTCAACACAAATGTTTCCATTCTATCTTGCAGTTCGCCCGTGATTACATTTTGGAAACCTGCAAATCCGCAGTTAGACTTAAATCGTTGCTTGAGGTCTTTTAGCAGATGTACCCCAATATTTAAGTAAAACGGGTCTTTTGTAGCTCTATATAAGAAATAGGTTGACTCAAAAAATTCCGGTCTTAATGGGTACCATTCTAAGGGGAGGATATTATCCAAAGCAACAGCTCCCGATCGCTCTAATGGAGATAGTGGGGGAAACTCCGGAGGACTAAAGTTCCACCTTTCAGGAATACCGCCAAAGGTGTTCCACATTTTTAAAAACATTAAATGGTTCGCTATGGCATCATCCAAATCACCAGCAAGCACCTGTAAACCGGAGAAAAAAGCACTCAAAGAATCAATCCAGGGAACAAACAAATGCCCTGTGTCAGCCATTACATTAGCAAAAAACCAATCGTTTTTACAGTTAGTCTTTAATGCCTCGTATGCTACGTTCCAAACTTCCATTAATTCTGAATCATCAAATAAAATAGCACCTTTCAAAGCGTATTCGAAAAGGGAGTCGATGGAGGCGCCGATTCCAGTCATGGGCGTATATGGTGTTAGTTTTTCGGGGTGAAAGGACATGGGTAGCAAATCCAAACCAGTTCTAAGAGACCATGTTTTATCAAATGCGTATCTGGTAACTTTCTCATACTTGGGATCGCCTGTCAAGTAAGATAAAATAGTGAATTCGAACATGGGAGACGCCATAGCGGCCACATTATTCTCTGTCTCCAAAAAATCTGGAAATTCAGAGACATCCCATTTTCGTTTGATGTTTCTCCGTGGCATAGGTAATCCGGTAGACGTTAAATATGCAGGTAAGAGCCTATCTGCCATATTCTGGGCGAGACGTAACAGTGAGCCATCATAATCGTCCCCTAAATACACTGCCTTTGTGGGATCCGTAGCATAAAGATGTGATGATAGTAGTGATCCGATAACACGTATAGTAATTTCAAAAACTTGTATTGTGGAATCAATATCGAAATTGCCATCAGGAAATGTCCTTTCAACAAGTCGAACAGCTTTCAAAAACTGCGGCCGGTCTTCCAGTATAGCAATAGTGGTTAAAGAATCTATTAAAGTGATTGTAAAATTGCCCAATATATCGTTGGTGCCTTGATCAGTAGGATCTTCAAAGTTTCTCTTCTTAGGAACGCATGAAATGGGTTTTACCTCATCATATGGATACCCATGCTCTAAATAATTGTCGAAGCCGAAATAAAACAGCTCCTTCACTTCCTGCTTGTAAGCCTTAAGTTCTTTAGAAGTGAATGAGTACGCATCGTCTTCGCATGCTACATGATCGAGATGAAGCAACAATGCTAGAAGCACCCATAAGCAGCAAACCATTCTATTTCCCTGAATGTAACCAATCCATGGAAATATGAAATTATCATGGTTACTCTTGACCCATTAATACATATTCAAAAACGCGTCCTTCTTTATTGCTTATTATTAATAGTCGCTGAAACACGCCAGAAATAAATCGTTACCCGTCGTTAAAGCACAACGGAAACCTATCAGTCTATACCAAATGTACTAATAGTGTAACCATGGTGAGATAGAGTCGCCAGTGAAACTAACATTGAGCAGTGCTTGCTTTTCAGCCTGTTTTATGGTTATTCTCTTTAAACAATTATTTTCGAGACAATTATGCATCCATACATTTCACCCAGACATTTTGTGTGCACGTTATTGCGCTTTTTGCAGGGCGCATCTCCTTTTTTTCTATTTTTTCAGGCTAGTCAGTGTCACACAGCGTTTTTCCGTCAAGGAGATTATCCTACCGCGTAATTTTCTATTGTTCCTGGGCTGGTCTTTCTAGCATTCCTCGCTGGCGCTTCACTAATCCAGCGTAGAATCCAGCTTCGCTCTTGCTTCGTCACCTGCCCCGAATGGTGAGGAAAGTTCCTCTTGGTCTTGGGATTTGCCAAACTAAGTGGTTGTGTGGAGGATCCATGTGGTTTCGTTAGCGCAATGGCATCGTATCTTCCTTCTCTAGGATTTGGAGCTGCTTCAAGTCGCTTTGTTTTATTATCGGTAGAGTTAATAGTAGTGATATTGTAAGATTTAGAATAGTTTCTTTTTCATATAACGTCGACTAAGTATAACAATAGATACACCACTATTGAGGAAAGATGGCTAGAGGACCGTATGTTGATTTCCACCTAAAAAAATGAAGAGTTGGCAAAACAAGATAATAGTTTTCTTTGAAGATGGGTACCCTCTCATGATTGGTACCAGTGATTTGCACCAAAGTGACGATGCGGACTAAAGAAAGAATATAAGAGTTGTGTTTATCTATCTGGAAGATAGAATTCTGATGAGAAACTTTATCCTTGTTAAGTAACAGATAAGCATTGCGGGATATTTTTACTAACAAGAGTACGTTTAATAATGTTAATACGATTTTTCATATAGAAAGAAGCATCTAAAGAGATTAGCAGCTCCACACCATTGGTTATTGGACAAGTTGTCCGGTTGTTACGCCCCAAGACCATCTGCTGGTCCACACAAATTGCGTGAATCCTTGCCATTGATTGTCTTTCTAAGAAACAGATTAAAGTATGCTTTGAACGGCCGTGAAGTCAAGGCTATCTTGATGCAACGTCACGTTAAAGTTGACGGTAAGGTTAGAACCGACACTACCTACCCAGCTGGTTTCATGGATGTCATCACTCTAGATGCCACCAATGAAAACTTCAGATTGGTCTACGATGTCAAGGGTAGATTCGCTGTCCACCGTATCACCGATGAAGAAGCCTCTTACAAATTGGGTAAGGTCAAGAAGGTCCAATTAGGTAAGAAGGGTGTTCCATACGTTGTTACCCACGATGGTAGAACTATCAGATACCCAGACCCAAACATCAAGGTCAATGACACTGTTAAGATTGATTTGGCCTCTGGTAAGATTACTGATTTCATCAAGTTCGATGCCGGTAAGTTGGTTTACGTTACTGGTGGTCGTAACTTGGGTCGTATCGGTACTATCGTTCACAAGGAAAGACACGATGGTGGTTTCGATTTGGTTCACATCAAGGACTCCTTGGACAACACTTTCGTCACTAGATTGAACAATGTCTTCGTCATTGGTGAACAAGGTAAGCCTTACATTTCTTTGCCAAAGGGTAAGGGTATCAAGTTGTCTATTGCTGAAGAACGTGACAGAAGAAGAGCTCAACAAGGTTTGTAAACATTTTAAATATTGTTATCTGCCCTCTCTTCGTCTTTTGTTTAATATAAATAAATTCTAAATCAACTATATATATGTATGTATACATATACATATACATATATCAATTATAAAAAAAGTGACAAGCATTATACATACAATTTTTCTTTTTTTTTCATGAAATGTGTAACCAGTGTGCCTCATTAGAGACAGGGACGAGAGAGCAAAGGTGCAATTTCCGCTGCAAATGAACTTTTTTAAACGATGTGCATAAATAAATAAAAAAAATGGCAGAATACTCTAAAATTGAGAAAAGTAATCCCGTAATAACTTTTTGGTTGAATCACCACCATAATGGGAGCAGTCATTGGTGGTCAAGTTCTCCATACGTAATCCTAAATCATTTATGATAGAATTTACGGCGTTTAATATATCGAGTTCCATAAAGGAATAGAAGATAACATGAACCATCTTCGACGGATCAGCTTCCTCTTCTTGCACTTTCTTCACCTCTTTACATTGCACTACATTGGGGATATCGTATTCTCTTTGTGAATTGTGAGGTGTGTCATCACCATGACACCCGAAATCGTCTTCTGTGGTGTAGCCTTCGCTTAAATTTGGATTATTGATGAAGGGACACTTCTGAAAACCGCCAAAATGCTGTTTGTGATGAGACGATGATGGTATTCCTAATGAGGCAATGACAGGGCCCTTGTTCAAATAGGTTTCCACCCTGGAGGCAACGACCAATGGAACTGTGATGAAGCGCCAATCATTATTGAATGGCATCACTATATACTCAGTATCCTTTGTAAATGGGCCTTTGTAAAGATCGTACCTGACAGAGCCAGTGTTAATCAAAATGAAACGACTCATCGAAGGTTCATAGTTTTTGGGAGGAATTAAATTGGGTAAAATCTTATGCGTGATCAAATGATAAAGATTCTCTTCGGAGTTTAATGGCCTTGTTGAAACGTAGTAAGTTTGAGGAATGTACCCCAGTTTCTCGTTCAAATTTAGTTCATGGCGCAGATCATTCACCAAACGAGAAATAGTTTTACCCTTTTTCGTTGAGACTGGAACATTCGAGTCATGCCCTAGTTTGCTCAAATGGTATTTGAAAGCTTCCTTGTTAAAGTCAATATACCTTCTTGAGAAAATAGGACTTTCGGCGTCCACAGGGTCAGTCATATTAATTGACAAGAATCCCACAGTTTCCGCAAATCTACCACTTTGTAAACAAGTAGATTTTGAGTCCAGCTGTACAAAATCCCTGATATGAGTGTGCCCTCCAAAATATTGTATAACAGTATTTGGGTAGTATTTCCTTATTAGAGCATGAATTTTGTGCATTTCACGCTCTGTAGGGTCAGTGGCAGGCAAATGACCAAAGACAATAATTAGGTCGATTTCCTCCTCTCTGTTTGTCTCAACCATATTTTGGAACCAGCTTTTTTGAGTTATTTCTTCCAATGGTGGTGTTACGATGGCTCTGTTATTTGCTCTTTGAAAACTAAACAAAAATGATAATGCCAGGACTCTTTGTTTCATTATGGGAGTCTCGAATGTAATGTATTTATTCCCGAAAGGAACCCTTGTTCCGTCATCTTCAATAAATTCTACGTTGCTGCAAACATATTTGTCTTTGAATTTTGAGGACTGAGAAGTTCCTCTATACTCTAGTATGGCACTTTCAGCTGTATATAGCTCATGATTACCTAACGTTAAAAGATCGTAATCCATCATGTTGAATATCTCCGAGCTTCGTAGGCCGGGGGGCCAAGTAGCATCACTCAAACCATTACCGTCTCGTTTGTCGCCAGTGTCGATGACTATTACGTCTCTGGACTGTCGTAAAATTTTTTCTCTAAGTATATCTACAAATGCAACGAAATCTCCCCAGTCAGCATCATAGTCGTTTTGTGATAGATGGGACCCCAACCAGCCATGAGTATCGGTTGTATGGATAAAATTTATATCCCCTATATGGATATCTCTTAATGGTACATCCTGCGACGGCGCTAAAACTGCCTGTTGTTGTTGATACGGCTTTGCAAAGATTAATCCTGTAAGAGCAACTAAACAGTGTACAAGCTTTAGTATCATTTTACACTGTTGCGCACACCTTTATTGCATTCACTCTCTTTGTTATTGCTGTAGTTCTTGTTGACGGCTTGAGGGGAAATAAGCTTATCGGCTTTTGCAATTGGCGGCTAGTTGGCGAAAGAGCGACTGATCGATAAGGACACTAAAGTAAAAAATAATATTAAAGATATACTGTAGAAATGTTTCATTATGGTTGTAATAATAATTTTACGTCATGCAATGGTTCAGATAGAAAGTTCGAGTTTGCTCTGGAACACAATTGTTTGTTTTCCTGCTTTCAAGTTAGTGCCATCTACTCTCTAACTACGGACGCCTTTACCGAAACCTATCTAGACAAATGTGTCTTTCTTGGAATAATATGAGCGTATATATGATAACGTTCGGGTGAACCTAATGCCTTGGTTCCTTACTCTATTTTGATCACTTCCTTTTTCGTTCGTTTATACATTTTGTTTCTTTTTACCAATATTCAACTCCTGAACACATAGATTTTAATTAAGATACAATTTGGCGAACTTAATTTGCAAACGATTTTACATGTAAGAAATTGTTGTACTGAAATCTTGATGTTAAAAAGTGTATGACTTTTACAACCTTTAGCAAGTATAATGGTTTGTGAAAAGAACCGTAAAATATAATCGTCATCTTAATAAGTTGCTAATGAATGATCACTGAAATTTCTACAGCAACAAAATTTATAACTCAAGTACAGTCGTGTTTTGCTTTCACTACGATCAATAGTATTATTATTACCGATGATTCCACTGTTAGTGTTATTATATTCAAGAGTGTACACTTCTCGCTAAGTAATGAAGAAATTTGCACATCTCATGTGTACACTCATTATACAAGATCACTTTCAACAAGCATTGAGTCACTAGAAAATTACAAATTATTTTCCCAGGAGGTGTAAAATGGCATATGTTTCTGCTGTCCTTGAAAAAAGTATGGAATAACCAGAAGCTTTGATAGAAAACGCCGAGGATAATACTCTGTGTAAAGCTCTAACCTTCATTCATTTTGTCACATTATCCACCTACTTGAATTCTAATTTAGAATACGAGTCGAAATAGTCTCGAAGAATAACTCACAACCTTTTTCCTATTATCTGTATGCTATACATGCCGCTGATTTTTCATTTTTTTCACTTTTAAGAGTAGAAAAAAGAAACGAAGTGTACATAATTAACTAAAGCCACTTGAAACAAATAATCAAAAAGTTCAAAACACCGATTGTTAAGAAAGATGTCGCCTTTGAGAAAGACGGTTCCTGAATTTTTGGCACACTTAAAATCACTGCCAATTTCAAAAATTGCAAGCAACGATGTGTTAACAATATGTGTTGGTAACGAGTCAGCAGATATGGACTCAATTGCTAGTGCAATCACTTATTCGTACTGCCAATACATATATAATGAAGGTACTTACTCGGAGGAGAAAAAGAAAGGAAGCTTTATTGTCCCAATTATCGACATTCCTAGAGAAGACCTCAGTTTAAGAAGAGACGTAATGTATGTCCTAGAAAAACTGAAAATTAAGGAGGAGGAATTATTCTTCATTGAAGATTTAAAGAGCTTGAAGCAAAATGTCTCCCAGGGTACTGAATTAAACTCTTACTTGGTAGATAATAACGATACACCAAAGAATTTGAAAAATTATATAGATAACGTCGTTGGCATTATAGACCACCATTTTGACTTGCAAAAACATTTGGATGCTGAACCTCGGATTGTAAAAGTGTCCGGCAGTTGCTCATCGCTGGTTTTTAACTACTGGTATGAAAAATTGCAAGGTGACCGTGAAGTGGTGATGAACATTGCACCACTTTTGATGGGGGCCATCTTAATAGACACTTCAAATATGAGGCGCAAAGTCGAGGAAAGTGATAAATTAGCTATCGAGAGATGCCAAGCTGTTCTTAGTGGTGCGGTTAATGAAGTGTCTGCGCAAGGTTTAGAGGACAGCAGTGAGTTTTATAAAGAGATAAAATCAAGAAAGAACGATATTAAAGGATTTTCGGTAAGCGATATTCTAAAGAAGGACTACAAACAATTCAATTTCCAAGGAAAGGGACACAAAGGGTTAGAGATTGGTCTTTCATCAATAGTAAAAAGAATGTCTTGGCTATTCAATGAACACGGTGGTGAAGCAGATTTCGTCAACCAATGCAGAAGATTTCAGGCGGAGAGGGGGCTCGATGTATTGGTTCTGTTGACTTCATGGAGGAAAGCTGGTGATTCACACAGAGAATTGGTCATATTGGGAGACTCTAACGTGGTACGTGAACTCATTGAAAGGGTTAGCGACAAGCTCCAACTTCAATTATTTGGGGGCAATCTTGATGGAGGTGTGGCGATGTTTAAGCAACTGAACGTCGAGGCCACCAGAAAGCAAGTCGTCCCCTATTTAGAGGAAGCGTACTCAAACCTGGAAGAGTGAAGGGAGATGTTATATATGCTTTATTTGGTTTATATATGACCCATATAGATATTTTTGTACACTACTATTTGTCTTGGTGTTGTTCAGGCTGTTCAGACTGCTCAGGCTGATCTTGTTGTTGTTGCTGCTGTCTTAACCTTTCCTGTCTTTGCTGCTCTTCTTCCATAGACAGACGCAAGGCCATTGCCAGTTCTGGGTCCATTGATGGGTCTACCCCGAAGTCCATAAATGTGCCATTGGCATCGGAATCACCGCCAGACCCACCAAAGGCGCCCATACCGGAGGATCCTTCTTCGAGAATTATGGGTGAAGATGCGATGTTCTCGTACAGCAGTCTGGGGCCAGGCGTCACAGTAAGCAAATGACTAGTTTCTTCTTGAGGGTTGTTCACTGCAGCTATGAACTCATCCAAAAGCTCCGTGTTCTGTTCAATCTCTCCAAAATTGATGATGTCCACGGCAACATTATTCTTTTTCAGTGTTTTTGCCAATCTGATCAATTCGTCTCGAGAATCACTTATTGGGCTACACACAAATGCCACAATCCTTTGATGTTGGACCTTATTCTGGCGATGCTTCAAAGTCAGCTGAGCGATCTGCAACGCAGTGGCCATATGCAGCTTACCCTCGATCTGCGTGTCGTGTAGTCCAGCAAGAATCTTCCCAAACTCGGCGGTAAACGTAGATAACACCCTGGGGTTGGCGCCAGCACCAGAGATAAGACCCACTGTATTCTCAGGATTGCTGTTTCTCTTGGCTTGAAATATGAACTCTACCGAGTCGATCTGGGCTTCAAACCTTGTCCTAGGAAAGTCGCCATTGCGAGAGTACTCTGAATTATCAATCACTAACACTGTAGCTTCCAATACCATTGTGCGGTTACTGCTGAGTTATTTATTGACTTTTCCCTTCTTTCTTTACGCTTTAAAAGTCTGATATAAGTGTGTATTTAGTTGTAAATTCCGGTGGCGAAAACCCGCCTGGCGGAAATAACCCGGCAGCTATAATGCCATATAACTTCAAGAGAATACAATTGTAAACAAGAAGTGGCAACAACATCAGCAAAAGGGCAGCTGCCGCACTCGGTTACGATGATACCGGCTCTCACTCCCGAAGAACGGCAGAAGTTGCGCAGCGCAATACTACATCGAATGCAGCTGGAACGTATGTCACCTCACCGCAACACTCTACCCCCAACCTTCACCCGCACTAATTACTAACACAACCTCAGTGGAAACAACAGAAAAACTGATCGAAAATATTAAAGAGGAGACGTTAAAGAAACTAAATCTGCTCCAGCAGCCTGATGCAACATCAGCGCCTCAATCAAAGGAACTAATCAGAGAGGTGCTTGAACAGGAAGGACGCCGTATAGAATGATTAGTTCGTATAATGGACCCTTTCTCGGTATTCGCAATGATGCACCTATTACTAATCAGCGGCCGATTTGTTGGTATTAAAGCAGCGTGTGGTTACATCCCCTTGTTGAATACATGTCTACTTAGCAGAAGGCCAGGTATATGGAAACATGCGTTTAATCAGTAAAGTTTTGGTGAAAACAAATTGCCTAGAGGTAGGTATGAGGAGGGCCCCACAATGGTATTCTCACTACTCTACTACAGCGGGCAATGCTCGTGTGAACAAGAAGGGCAGCAAAGTAGTGCCTGTGTTAACAGGGTTAGCACTGGCATCCATATTCGCGAAGAAATGGTATGACGATTCCCAGATCAAAAAGGCGGATGCCACCAGCGTTGCAGTGGACGCATCCATCTCTGCGTTCCCTAAGAAGATGGGCCCCCCACAGTGGCCCTTCTCCACGCAATATGAGCTGATTGGTAAGGGTGTACGTTGTGTCTCATCGATCACTTTCAAAGCATATGGTCTGGGCATATATGTGGCCGCTGAAGACAAACATCTGGTCTCTGAAGTACTGGACTCAAAGTTCCTGTCTCAGGCGTTCATCGACACTGCGGCACCCCCATCACCGGAAAACTCACATCAGGATAATTTGCGTGCGGCTTTGAACGATCCTGCTAAGGCCCCTATCCTGATTAATAACCTCTTAGACAGCGGAATCAGACTAATGTCCAAGAATACTCCGATAAAAGCAGGTTCCTTCAAGTTATTGATGGACGGCACCAAAAAGAGCGTCCTAAAGAACCCAGATTCTCAGTCTCAAGACAAAGACCGGCTGGAAGCTGGATTCCAAGAATTGCATGACTGTTTCAGGAGCGTAAAAGGACTTGTGGCTCGAGATGATGATTTTTTCATTGAGCTGAATAAGGACTGCTCTATGAATTTGTCTTACTACGCAAGAAAGAAGGATGAATTTGTGATATTGGGCACAGTGAAGGAACCCCTTATTGGAAAGCTCTTATTTGCCCACTACCTAGCTGCTGTGGATCCTCCTTCTCCGGAGGCTAGGAAGGAAGTAATCGATGCACTCGTCTCTCTATCTTAGGACACTTTCGCCGACTTCTACATACAATTACATAATACATACGCTGTTCCAAAAGCTGCACATATACTCTAATGATGTTTTTTGAGTTTCCTTTCGACTCAATTTTTCTAGGAGGGACCCCTCAAAATGTTTACAATGCTATTCGGTTTTGACAAGAAAAAATCAATTCAAAACTCTTACGGCGTTACAACCGCGATAGAATCCCTTCATGGACAGAGGAAGGTGCGCCAATATGCTAAAATCACTCCAGCGAACACTAGCTAAATGTCAGAAATCTCCATCAACCAACCATTGGCAATGTTTCAAAAGAAATTTTACTAGTATACGAGCCACTAAATACCCTGGGCGTTCTAATTCGACGTTCCACTATTGGCCCTGGTTTGCGGCGTCAACATTGCTCGCTACTTCGTTATACTACCGTGATCGTCCGGTACAAAATGACGATAAAACTGATGCTTTTCCTTCTCATACTGAATCGATACAGGTAGACTCTAGCGTATCAGATTTCCCACTAACGATTACTGCTTTAAATTTCCCTGTCTCTACAACTTTTAAATTACTGGGATATGGTCAAAGGCACGTCACGTTTTTGAGGTTCAAGGTCTATGCCTTGGGTCTTTATCTAGCTGAAAATGACGAAAACCTTGTTTCAGACACTCTAAATGAAACTTATTTACATAAATATTTCCTTGATGTGGATGATTCTAAGACTCCTAAGGAGAATCTAGCTAGATTATTGAAACGTGATGACTCAAAATCCGTTATGATGATTGATGACTTACTGGATTCTGGAATGAGAATGCTAGCCAAGATAACTCCCGTAAGGAATACAGATTTTAAGCATCTTAAGGAGGGCCTGGTCAAAACTATTTCTAAACATCCCGATGTGGCCAATAATAAAGACACACTGGCGAAGGGCCTAAGTGAGTTAAATGATGCCTTTTCACGTAAGGGATCCGTCAGGAAAAATGACGATTTGATCATCGAATTATTAGCCAACGGCGCTTTACAATTTTCATATCATGACAGTAAAAACAACGAATTTGAGGTCATGGGAGTAGTTAATAATCAACTCGTCGGAAAATTCTTATTTAGCCAATATTTATGTGGCGAAAAATCTCCTTCTCCACAAGCCAAAAAAACAGCTATCGACAAATTGATCACACTCCTCTAAACTTTTAGAATTTAGTCTTGTTCATACCTCTACACTATTTTCATTCGTAAATGCCTATGTACAATTTTAGCATATGCATACATATATTCTAGTCGAAATATAACCAAACAAAATCTGGTTGATATTATTATTCTTCTTCTTCCTCCTCCTCTTCGTCATCACTTAATTCGATAGCGGGAATTTCAAACTCCTCCTGTTCTTCATCTTCACTGTCCTCCATTGGCTTCTCTTCTTCCTTAGTTTGGCTTACAGCTTTTTTTACAATCAATTCTTCGCCATTATCCACGGTTGTTTCTTCAACGAATTTCACTTTCTTATGTGAAGATGTAGACTCTCTTTCAATGACTTCTTCTACTGACCTTTTCTTGAATATGGCAGTATCATCGACGACCTTTGGGACTTCGTGTTTGGGTTCAGGGATTGTAACATTTTCCAAATTTTCTAACGCTTTTAAAGTCTCCAGGCCAGTATTGGCGTTTGAGGATGATTCGTTCGTTTCAACCTCCTTCTTGTTGATATCATCCCTTACTTCCCCGTCTTCGCCTAAGTCCAAAGGTTTGTGCAACTGGTACACCATACCGACTGGCACTTTTGGATGACACAGTAATTCAAACATATCATCATTGATATTCTTTAATAGTGATATTGCAATCGGTAAAATTGAAACACGTTCACTACCTGGGTGAAGAACCTCGCAACGCAGGAGATTAACAAAGCTTTCTGGAATATAACCAAATCTTTCCTTTAATCTTAAAGATTGCGTGATACTATATTTCAAAATTTGAATATGTGGAGTTGAAGGCAAAATCCAATTATTTAGTGCAGTAATAAAAAAATCATTGATTTCATTGAACCAATTCATGGAATTTTTACACACAAATAGCTCTGGGTGCGTATAAATATCAGAAAATGCACCTTCGGCACTTTTACTCCTCTTTGATTGTTTTGTTTTAGTCTGTTGTTTCATGATGCTTTTACGATTTTTGAATAAAGAATCAATCAATGTTTTATCATGAGATAAGAACAACGCCACTTCGATTAATTGGGATATGACGCTGATTATGTTCAGTTGGTGGCCTAAATGAGACAAAATCATATTTACCAATCTGAAAACAGTAGCAAACTCAAATTTTAAAGACCCAACAACATTAAAATCAATTTCATTGTTACTTTTCTTTTTTAATGGAATGAAAAGTTCAATGGAAGAAAGGATTCCTTCGAAAAATGATAAACCGCATTTGCCATATTTTGAAACCATAATTTCCCATAACCTAATGCCTTGAAATTGTATTTGAGGTAAGATGGTATTGATGACCCCATTTAGTTCATTATCATGACGCAATTCTTTTTTTAACGGTAAATATTTGTTACTAACTCCCAACAAAACTTCACAAAGGGAATTAATACCACCCAGCGGAACTCGAATGGGAAAGGGAGTTGGTAAAGAGATGAAAGCAACAAGCATGTCAGCCAATAAGGACAAACGTTGTGGAATTTCCCATAAAGTTAAAGGTGCGTTGAAGTCTAATTTCAATGAGGGTAAAAATTCTTCTTTGTTATTGGATTCATCGATAACCGGTAAACTTTTAATTAGTTTATACAGCTCATTATCTTGTTCAAAATCCAAGATTTCTCCACATAATTGAATTATGGGCTTGAATTGTGATAAGATGGACATTAATCCTGTTCTCCAATTAGAATCAGCATATATTTTGTGATGTGCTTGAGTTTCGTCATCGCTAGTATCACTAACCTGAATTTTCAGCAAATGCAAATAAGCAAAGTTTTCGCAAACAAGCCTCTGCGTCTTAGTGCCTAAAGAAGCATAGTCTGATATGATTAAATTGATTAACACAGTGCGGAATTTGTTGGTAAATGGCTTAAATGTTGTAGTGTTTCTCTTCAATATCCTCTGTAGTACTGGTAGAACAAGTTCGGGCTCGTATTGAGACAATGTAATTAACGTTGGAATGATAGCCTTTAATTTGGGAACCAGTGCTTCTCTCGATAACGTAGGTTTATTCTTCATTAAATCAATGATAATCGCTACAGAAGAAATAAGGGTATTGAATAGCTGCTTTCCATGTGATGAAGAAATAACCGAAGAATAGAAACCCGTCTTCTGTTCCAATCTGGAATAAATGGCAGCAAGCAATTGACCTCCATGAGTCGATAAGACCAGTGGATTATAGGCGCAAGTCACAACAGAGGTGTGACATCCTTTCCAAAGATCAAAGTCATTGCCTGATCTGATAAGTTTTAGGATTTTTGTAACAAGGAAGCTCAATTCGGATTTTAGCAGCTGTTCATTGATATAAACTGGTGATCTTAAAGTCGCCAAAATGGTATGAAACTCATTACCCTTGGCAATTTCCAGGTTTCTAGCCAAAGTAGAAACTGCGATAAATTCCTCTGACATGCTCAAATTTTGTCTATACTTAGTTTGATAACTGGAAAACCACAAAAATTGAATAGTAGTATTGCATCTATTTTTTACTACATTTTATTATAGTTTAATATTGAAAAATTTTCTTGCGATGACCCGTCTCAAATGATGAAGACAACGTAATCTTTTGAAAATTAATAGCTGCATCAATCAGTGCTTCTCATGTGAAACTTTTCTTTGTATATACTTAAATATATTTAAAATGCTTGATCAATCTTTGTATTCCGATGCGTCGACAAATTCGTCACTTTCTCCATTTGCATAAACAATTGAATCTGGTTCAAGCTTTTCAACAGGCGATGCTTGATCCTGCAAAGGATTACTAATTACATTTGAATGCTCTATAACTTCTATTTCATCATCTTCACCCTCTTGCATAGATAGTTGTGCAAGATCCTCTCTCAATTTTGCTTGCCTCCTCAACATTTCTAATCTACCTTGTATACCGAGTAGAACAGGCAAGATCTCCTCTGAAGATCTTAATGCAGATTTTAAATGCTTGCAATTTTTCTTTGTATGTTTATCCTTTATAGAATTTAACTCCCCACTTTTCAAAGTCAGCAACCACTTAAGCCACAACGGAAGTAAATTTTCTTCATTCCATGGATTTTGTGTTATTGACTTTGATATAGTCAAAAATATCTTACTTAGATGATCTACTGTATTGATCTTGGTTAAGATGAATTTTTTAATCTCTGGTTCTGTCCAACTTCCAGACATCAGATCATCCAATATTTCTGTTGAATTAGCTTCTAAATGCGATGAGAGAATATTAGCAATTTCAACTTGATCTGATTTACTAACTTTCTTGTTTATCTTAGTTTCAGTCTCCTTCTTCTCATGTTGAACTTCAGGCTGAGCTTCTTCTTCTTTCTCTTCTAATTTCTTTTGGTCCGCTTCATCAGCATTATTTTTTTCATTTTTGTTTATTGTAATATACCCCTGAGTTTCAATTTCTTTTAAAGAAATAGATTCAAAGTTGGGTTCATTGACATTTAGCCATGAAATTAGAACCTGTTGCTTGCTGTTTATTGGCGTGAAATCTATAATTTCCAAATCTTCATTTACAACTATAGAACAAACTTTGTCGGCTTCGCCAATCTTATAATTATTAATTTTACCATCAGTAGTCAAAGCCATTATCAAATCATCTAAAGTTTTCAATGTCTTCACTTGGACAGGCCATGATTGGATCAGCTTTGAATCTTCCTTCAAGTCGTAAGCTATTAATTCTTCGTTGTTGGCAATTAACAGATACTTACCGTCTGAAGAAAATTCACATGCTACAGCGTCTGATATTTCAAAACTATACTTAGTAGAGGGTCTTCTCTTTGATGGATCAACAATATAAACCATCTGTTTAGTAATAATGCATACCAATAAAGTGCCATTTTGGTGCAAAATTTGGAAATGAACTATTTCGTCATCTTTACCATCAACTAGCGTAAAAGTCTTTAGAGGTTTCGAATTGTTATACTGTAATTTCTTAACGACTTTATCACTATCCAAAATCCATATATCAGACTCGTCTGTGTCTGCTCCCAAAATCTCTTTTTTATTCTTGATGATATTAACTATATCCTTACCATTAGAAGAGTAAACAACAATTCTTCCGTCAGGAAATCCGTTAACGAAAAAGTTTTCACATCTTTGCTCACTTGATTCACCAGTTCCTTCATCTTCATCTAATTTTCTTTTGATATTGGATGACTGCGTATCTATCAAATCACTACACCACCCAAAGAAGATTACATCTGAAACCTTCATATCGTTTGTCTCATAGTCAATATGACTCACTAATGAACTATTGACCACATAATCCTTAGTTTCATTTAATGGATAAATATCCACATTGTTCTTTTGTGCGACGCTTGCTTGGAATGCAAAACGAGTGGAATCATGCGAGAAGCTCGCCACCAAATCCAAAGAGGAGCCCATTGTGCACTACGGTATGTATATACGTGGAGAATGCCCGGCGTTATATATTGCAACGGAGTACTAATATGTATTTCAACTACATAAAGTTACTTGAAAACTCCATCTCATCGTTAAATTTTTCAAAATTTTTCATGTTTTCTTCTCACCTTTAGAAGAAAAAAATTTTCGCACCTCGTTGTAAGTGACGATGATAACCGAGATGACGGAAATATAGTACATTAGTATCTAAATGGTTGAGAGTATGCTTGTTCAGTGTTCACTTGTGCATCTAGATTACTAGATTTTGTGGGAGATACTTGTATATGCAACAATGATGAAGGCTGGTTTAACGACTTAAGGTCTATCGAGCCCTTGAATGATATGGGGAATGATGTACTTGATTTAAGGGAAGAGGTTGTTCTGGTATCCCGTGAGAGAGAGTCAGGCTCTGCAGTACTTTCCTTTCGGCATTTACTCTGCGACTCAACTTCTGAACTGGAGCTGCAATCCTTTTCCCGGTTATTATCATCCTCACCGTCTGCTTCTCCATTCGGTTCATTTTTGTCTTCTTCCAATTGCTTTTCCAGGTGACAACCTAACAAATCTTCACTCCCTACTTGGTTTAGTGCATTTTCGCTCTTGCTTGTCAAATGGCTGTTACTGTGTTCCTCTTTGGAGGTAAACTCATGTTCCCCTTCCAAAACGTTCATGTCCTTATAGCTTAATATAATAGGTTCGGATCTATTTTTACCAAATTGCAATACTGCTCTTTCACCATCGTTGTAATGCTTCAGCCTCCTTTCGTTTTCAATAAGATCTACATTACAATCGTTATCCTTATCTTCTAGCGTGGTCTCGCGATCACCGTCCAGTACAGTCCACGCGATAGGTAGTAGAAAGGATAGGAGTAGTATAAGAACGTATATTCGTGTGTCCAATTCGCTGGATTGTCTGGAAATGAAATTAAATACTTTACGCCAGCTCAGTTCACCAGCGTCGGGTTGTTCCGCAGTTAAAGCCTCACGCTTATTATCTACCAAGTTTTTCAACCTATCTATAGTGAAAATTAACTCATAGTCCACTTTCTGGGGCTCTATCCATCCCTGTCTTTCCAAATGCTTACGAACTGTTTTTTCAACACCTTTCAAAACGGCTACAGAAAGACCTAACGAAAAGATTCCACGAACCAATGGGGGACGAGTCATGCTTATTATATTTTACAATTATATTTGTAGCTTTTTTGATATTATGCACACACGCAAACGCAACAGTTGTTGGTTCCAATTTTTGTTTGGTTTAATTCCTTCTCTTCCCACACACTCTCTCACTCACAAAAATCTGGACAGAAGAAGCCTCACCTTTTTGTTTTGCAGCTCCTCTTCCCCTTCTCTCCTTCATAAGGGGGTGGGTCCTGATATTTTTCGTCTATTTTTTTTCAAATAGGATTTTCCGCAGTGTAGAAAGAAGAAAGATGCGTCACAAATTAGATAAACTGATAGAAAGAACGATGCTATGTAAATGCATATGTACAGAAAGTGACAGGAGTAGGTATTCCTCACGCGATAGCACCGAGACTCATCAAAATCACCTGGAGTATAAGTTGCAGTGACCAAAAGCCCACCCTTCTCAAGCGTAATGTCCTCTTTTCATCGTCAGCGACGTAGTCGGCGAAGGCATCGTACGCTTCCGCACTTAGATCCCGCATAAGGTATGAATCATATATGGTCCAGGAGCCCTCAAAATCAGACTTTTTCTTTACAATGCGGCATTTGATTGGGATGTATGTCCTGTGAGAATTGATGTACCCGACAATAGGCCTTATCAATGCACTATTGATATACGTTAAGCCAGAAGTGAACAGAGGGACTTCGGCTTTGACATTGTATAGTCTTAAAGAAAAGTCCATAATAAAGTAGTCGTTCGGGTCAATTTCATCAACGGCCGGGGAGAATCCTGGCCCAACCAGAGGAAGGGATGAAGTGTACCTTTTCGCTTTTTTGATTAAGCGGTCACCGATCTCTGTGAGGATTTCTGTCAGTTGCAGCGAGTCAGACGCGGCATCGTCATCTGGTAAAAGAACGTCGCCAATCATGTTCACGCGACCTTCGTTGATCCATCCAAAGGGTCCTTCGATACCGGCGTTCAGGTGATCGATGTCGAGATTGTCTACCCTAAACCTTGTCATTTGCTTCCATAGCAGCGTGGGGTCCTGATGCTGATCATCGGTTCTGAACTTCTTGTGGATAGTGAACATTGAATTGTCGTAGGTCCCATTGATATTGTTCGCATTCAAGATATCGTAGAACAACCAATGTTTTCTCAATTGCGGTAGATCGCAATTAAATATACTCACCTGGAATGGCCTGAACCCATTTGGCTGGTACAGTGTACAAAGGACATCGTTCATGGTGAATTTTGATATTTCAAAGTCGCCCGGCTGGTAGACGTTCAGATAGTTCTTAGGATCGTCGTCCTTTTTCCACACCACGTGTGTTCTGTCTATGACTCCTCTAAGCCCATTTATGGTCACTTCGTCTAGGATACCCTTCCCATTTATCCACTTTCTGAAATTCAACGATATGTCGACTTGGTCAATGGTCAGATCAAACTGTGTATAATTGCCATTATCAAAGTCCTGTTGGTTAACCAATATTCTCTCACTAAGGGCCAACTTCGCCCTTTGCAGGGCATCCTGCTGTGAACCCTTGGTAAAGCCGCGCGAGACCTTTGGTCTCCTGGAGACGAAGACTTTTTGAAAGCTGATTTTCCCAGACGACCAGTCTGGTACAATGGCACTCTCGAAAACGATTGACAACGACTCATTCTTAGTAATAAATTTACCAATCTTGCTTGCGAGGTATTCTTGTGCAAACACGGTATTGATTAAGTAAAGGATCAAAGATACAAAGGTGGTTGTCCAGAAGATGAATATGAAAATGTTGCTCACGAGGATCCATGAGATGAACGCACTTATATCGTCTGAATTGAACGGCCGGGTGGACTTTTTCAAGAACCATCGTATGTTTATTTTGAGCTTAGTAAAAATATTGTTGGTCTGCACCAGCAGGGAATCCCTTTCAGTAATGTATTTCAGGTTTGATAGCTTTTTTGATTTTTTGTCGGGAGGAGCATCCCTTCCAGTTTTAGACTCATTAGAATATGCTCTTAGCGATGCCGCTGCTATTGACGGTATTCTCAAGTTACTTCGAAGGGCAGGGCTTCTAGCCCAATACACATACCTTGCTACAGAAAACTGCCGGGGGCTCCTTAGAAAAGGCCTGGTAAAAAGGGACATATAGTAGACTGCCAGCTTTCCCGTCCGAATTTACATATATATGCCTACGTGATAATGCGTAGTCATGACACATTTCCGATCAACTCTTACTGAGGATAGTCAAGTGGATATCCTTTAAGATAAAAAGGGAAAGTTGCAGTGAAATTTCAATTATTGTGACCTAATATTAGAAGGGTTTTTAGTTTATCTTCTTTAGGTTTCTTCTTTATTTAATAGGGCGTAAGTTTTTTCGGTCATATAGTATAATAGGTCTTTTGCCCTTTTGTTAGGTCTGTTTTTTTTTTGAAAATTTTTCATCGCCGAAGAAAAAAATGACAAAAAGTTGAATGAAAAGGATTATTTTAAACAAGAACTAAGGTAAAGTCTCCTTCTGGGAGCAACCCTTACAAGCAACCACACACCCACATACTCAATTGATAATGTCTGCTATCCCAGAAAACGCCAACGTTACCGTCTTAAACAAGAACGAAAAGAAAGCCAGAGAATTGATTGGCAAATTGGGTTTGAAGCAAATCCCAGGTATCATCAGAGTCACTTTCAGGAAGAAGGACAACCAAATCTATGCTATTGAAAAGCCAGAAGTCTTCAGATCTGCCGGTGGTAACTACGTTGTCTTCGGTGAAGCTAAGGTTGACAACTTTACCCAAAAGCTAGCCGCTGCTCAACAACAAGCTCAAGCTAGCGGTATTATGCCATCTAACGAAGACGTCGCTACCAAGTCCCCAGAAGACATCCAAGCTGACATGCAAGCCGCCGCAGAAGGCAGTGTCAACGCCGCAGCAGAAGAAGATGACGAAGAAGGTGAAGTTGATGCCGGTGACTTGAATAAGGATGATATCGAGTTAGTCGTTCAACAAACTAACGTTTCCAAAAACCAAGCCATCAAAGCCCTGAAAGCTCACAATGGTGACTTAGTCAACGCTATCATGTCCTTGTCTAAATAATGATATAAAAATATATTATATAGGGGTACGTAGTTATTCTAACGCAAAATCATTTTGTTTTTTCCTTCTCCGACTGCGAAGGCTGTGCCGGTTGTTTTGCTTCAATGGCGTCTTCTCTTTCCTTTACTTCGTCTATTTTGTGGTTACAGTGAGGACAGATAAAGATGATTGGCTTACTGGCCAATCTGTAGCAATTGGATTTCCAATGACACTGTGGACATATGATTTTTTTGAAGGGAGAGAGCGAACTTGTTGAGTCCAATTCATTACCGCCTGCCAGTACGCTGATGATTTTGTCGAACCATGCATCGCTGTCTTCCTTCTTTAGGCCCTTTACATGGCTTTCCTTCTTAAATTTTTCTAGCTCTGTCTTTAGATTGTTTAATTCTTGGTATTTAGCATTCAATTCATCATCTAGAAGTACCATGGCATCGTCGTTTTGATCTTCACCGGAAGAAAACCGTTGGATGATTGAGCTTGTAGCATTATAGTGGGTCTCTTCCTTTAACTTTTCCAGTTTCTTTTGATGAATTGCACGGAGTTTTGCCAACTTGCGTAACCTATTGTTGTTATAAAATGCATAGAGTTTGGTTAATGCCCATTTGAACAAGATTAGCGAGCCTATGCATAGTAGCGCAGTCACCACAAGGTATGGTCGATAACCATGGTACTCCCAATATGTGTAGCTCAGGGCCAATACCGTTAACGCAATACCATAAAAGGTCAGATTTGATTGCCATTGACTCAAGATGGATTGGCTTTTCTTTAACGCGACATCTAATTGATGGATCTGTGAAGTTATTTGTGATAAATCTGCGGTATACTTCGTCACAAAGTCCTTATCATTGCGAGAGCCTCGGACCCATTTACCTAATGCACTAAACATATTTATGTTATTCTTTTATATCCGATCTCCTCTTTGTATGATTTTTGTTTTCTTAAAATATACATGTCAACGTTAGCATCTTGAATTTCATTTTTCCTTTAATCTTTTTTAGTAAGCTAACCACTAATATAGCCAAAGGAGTGATAGAAAAAAGAATTATCACTATCATTCAGCCCAATAAACAGCTGAAAAGAATGCCTAGTGTAGATATAGATGCTAGTCAATGGCAGAAGTTGACACAGTCAAGAGAAAAGCAGACCACGGTGATAACACCGCTTGGGATGATGATGCTGGAGATTCAAGGTGAACTAGAGTTGCCTAAGGACTTTGCGTCGCTGGCGAGGAGAGATTCTCCAAATGAGGGAAGGTTCAGTGAACAGGACGGCGAAACTTTAATACGATTTGGGTCGTTACAGATTGACGGAGAGAGGGCCACATTGTTTGTCGGCAAGAAACAGCGTTTACTGGGGAAGGTGACAAAGCTAGACGTACCGATGGGTATAATGCATTTCAATTCGAAAGATAATAAGGTCGAATTAGTTGATGTAATGAAATATAAGGTTATCTTTAAGGATAGGCCTCTACCTATTATGTAAGTACTTAGTTATTGTTCGGAGTTGTTTGTTTATGTTATTTGGCGCAGACTTCACGCTCTGTGTAAAGTGTATATATAATAAAACCCAAGAAGAACGGACAAGATGATAGATAAAACCATATTGAACTTGTACTCTTCTTCTTGTTGGGTTGGAACCAATTCATCATCGTATCTGGATCTTTCTTTAACTTTCAAGAAAATTGGAGTTTCATTTGGCTTCACGTTAGGAGGTAATTTATCCTGGTACATTTCTTCCATAAACTGTTCGATCTTGGAGATTTGAATGTTCAATTTTAAGAAATTTGGATCTTGCACAGCCAATTTAGATTTGATATCACGTAAGTAATAGTCAAAAATCTCGACACAGCCACGCAAAGTCCTTGATTTCAAAATTAAATAGCAGGTAGTACCCTTACGAATCTTTACATTGCCATGTAGCACTTCACGGTTGTTGAATACCAAAGCCAAGGTTGCAATGGCCATAACTTGGGGAATGGCACAAAATTGGAAAGTGGATTGCTCGTGGATACTGGCCAAATAAGTCAACACATCGATAACATGACTCAATGCGTTTAAGACGAGGTGGTTTATACAGTCCAACCCCAGTTGTTCGTTTTCAGGTTTCATGAAGTCCTTCAACTGAGGAGCGTATTGTGACCAGATTTCCTTGGGCCAGAAGGATCTACCATCGACCAAATCTTCATTGTAATCTCTGATGATGTTGGTTTTTTGTAGGAAAAGACCCATGCTTTCATACAATTGCTCATTAGAATACAAAGATTCGTTGGCAAACTTGGCAATGACAATCAAACGGGTCAAACCATCACCGACCAAACCAGCTACGTAGTGACAGTACACGTCGTAGTCGTGGACGGTTTGCAACCCATTCAAGTTGTAATTTTCATCTAAGATGTAGTCGGCCATACCATTACCCATTTTCTCGGTGATCTCCTTGATGACTTCTTGATATTCTGGTTTCAATTTGTGGAATTCAATAAGAATCGATTCGAAATCTGTCAAAACGGCTCTGTCCTTCACATCGGGGGCATTTCCGTCGAAACTCCATTTAGTTAACAACAATTTCTCGTGGAAGTGACGCAACAAGTCAATTTTCAAATCGTGTTCGATGGACATATCGTCTTCGATGGTATCCAAAGCCCTTAAAATCAAATAAAAGAGAGTAACACAGTTTCTCAATTCTGGATGCAGCTCTCTGATCACAGCAGCAAACGATCTGGAGGTCAAGTTCAACAGTTCGAAACAGTGCAAGAGATATGGAGACGTGGACTGATCATAGATGGAGAATAGCGGTGTTCTGCAAAACTTCAGCTTCAAAGCTGCCTTCATCTCGACCGGATGCAATGCCAATTGTAATAGCTTTCCCATTGTGTGTGTGTGATATGTGACGTGTATACGTTTTCCGCTTCTGCTCTTCGTCTTTTCTCTTCTTCTGTGCTCTTATTCTTTGCCCCTGTCCTAACTTTCCATTTATATAGCCCGTGGTCGTGTTCTCGCTGCTCGTTTAGGCACTAAACCCAAAACCGATAACGCCTTCCGATGCAAAGTGCAGTGGAAAAGAAAAAGGGCAAAGCAAATAGGATGGTAAGTCGGTATTGTTGTTGAAGATGGGCTATGAAATGTACTGAGTCAGAGCACGCCAGGCAGCAGGTTCACTCTGTGTAAGCAAGGTTTGTAGTTCCTGCGGAGTTAGAGCTCCCAGAACCCACCGGGACACGCTCGCAGGGTCTCTAGAACGGGACCCAGGTTCTCTGCCGATTCCAATAGCCAATTTGGCAAAGGGTACACGGCCTCCACTGCATTTTAGCAGGCTTCGCAGCCCATTATGACCTCTAATACTGGTGCTGGGGGCTCTGAGCTGCACTTTTCCACACGCCACACTTAACTCGTCATGAATAACTACGTGTCGGGCTTGGTACTTGGCGTACCGGGCCCAGACCTTGCACACCTGTTCTCCACTTAGATTCATGTACTGGCCATCCGATCTTAGTATCGTACAATGTTCGTCTTCTATATAATGCACTTTGCCGCCCGTATTAGGCACAGGGGAATAAGTTCTCCCCTGCAGACCAAGCCGCTTTCGTAGCAGCTCCAGCATATATAGCCCTACATTGTGACGGGTACCAGCGTACTGAGGCTCTGGATTGCCTATCCCGGTCAGCACTAGTCTCCATTTACCGGACATCTTCCTTATCTGCCTAGAGTCGACTTGTTCCTACCTACTATTTTGCATACTATAGGAATAGTTCGAGATTATTTGAAACCGCCGGACCTTTTTGCGCTGGGCGATCTTTTACACGTAGTTTTAGTAGCCAATAAGTAAAAGGAGAGCGGAAACAAGTGTTCAAAGCAAACAAAGCATAGGCAAGACGACGATGATCCTCACACTGGCCTATTTCATGCTGGGCACTCTACTGCTGGGTGTGTTCGCAGAAGACACGGTGTCGCAGATTGGTATAAATGACAGTTTATGGTATCCGTACGACGAAGCACTGGTGTTGAAGCCGCTGCCCAACAATGATCTGCTACTCTCATTTGCATTCCAACTGCAATCGGAACCGTTTGACCCGGCCGTATCATCCATGTCATATGATGCGTATGAGCACTACACGACTTTCCCACGGGCCATCCCACCATTGTTGGAATCTACTGCCACGCGTCAGTTTCATTTAAGATTTACCAGAGGATTCTGGGATGCCCTGTCGTGGGGACAGTTGCCACATGCTGGAAAAGAGGCAGGTGCCTCAGGTGTGGAATTGTGGTCGCAAGTGCAGGCCATGGATCAGGAACAGGCGTTCCATAATTGGAAAAAACTGGCCAATTCATTGAGCGGATTGTTTTGTTCTTCTTTAAATTTTATCGACGAGTCAAGGACGACCTTTCCCCGGCGGTCATATGCTTCTGATATAGGAGCTCCCCTTTTCAATAGCACCGAGAAACTGTACCTGATGCGAGCATCGTTGCCCAATGAACCCATCTGTACCGAGAACTTAACGCCGTTCATAAAACTATTGCCTACTAGAGGCAAATCCGGTTTGACATCTCTCTTGGATGGTCATAAATTGTTCGACTCTCTATGGAACAGTATTTCCTTGGATATTGCCACTATTTGTTCTGAAGATGAAGATGCTCTTTGTCACTACGAGATGGACGCACGCATAGAAATGGTAACACACGTTCCCTCCGCCTTGGCAAGAGGTGAGAGGCCTATCCCCAAACCTTTGGATGGGAACACATTGCGTTGTGACACGGATAAACCCTTTGATTCTTACCAATGCTTCCCTCTACCGGAACCTTCGCAGACTCACTTCAAGCTCTCTCAGCTGTTTGCCAGACCAATAAACAATGGCAACCTGTTTGCTAATAGGCCCACAAGAATTTGTGCAGAAGTTGACCGTTCTACCTGGACTGCGTTTTTGTCAGTTGACGATACTATCTTCAGCACACATGATAATTGCTTTGACTTATCAAACGATCAAAATGAGGGTGGTTCGGGCTACGACTTTATTTTAGAATCGACGGACACTACTAAAGTTACTCCCATAGTTCCTGTCCCAATTCACGTAAGCAGATCTCTGACTGGTAATGGACAAGATCGTGGTGGAATGCGTATTGTTTTCCATAACGACAATGATACCCCTGTGAAGTTGATTTATTTCGAATCATTGCCATGGTTCATGAGAGTTTACCTATCCTCTCTTCAAATTACTTCTACTACCTCTCCGCAATTGCAAGAAAACGATATCATCTTAGATAAATACTATTTACAAGCGGCCGATAGAAAAAGACCTGGCCACTTGGAGTTCACGATGTTAATTCCAGCTAATACGGACATTGTAATGACTTATCAATTCGATAAAGCTCTTCTGCAATTTGCCGAGTATCCACCAGATGCAAACCATGGTTTTGAAATCGATGCAGCTGTAATCACCGTGCTATCTTTGGAGTCCTCATCGTCTCTTTATGAAATGAGAACCTCTACCCTATTGTTATCCCTGTCTACACCGGATTTTAGTATGCCGTATAACGTCATCATTCTAACATCTACAATCATGGGACTCATATTCGGTATGCTATACAATTTGATGGTGAAGAGAATGGTCACCGTCGAAGAGGCCGATAAGATTACGTTGCAATCTGGCTTAAAATACAAATTGCTAAAGCTAAAGGAAAAGTTCCTAGGGAAAAAAAAGACTAAAACAGACTAACAATCTAGCATCTAGATATGTGTATGAAGTATACGTAGTTTACATAATCTGGAAGCACTCACTATTTACCATCAGTTTCTACTTTTTAAAAGGGATCCTCATATGGATCCTCTTCATCATAATCGTCATCCTTTTCGTACTCATAAACAATAGCACCCCCTTGTCCAAAGCTTTGTGCCTCCAGAAAAGGCAATGCGACTTGATCTTTGGCCAGCTTCTGTTTGTTGGATGTTCCTAGGTTGAATGTTGTTAATCCTTGCAACATTTCGGGTGTCTCCAGTCCGTTACTACTGCTCTCCTCTTCTTGCTTAGTGGTTGATAATAATTCATATTCGTGGGTGTTTGAATTTACTATGAAGTCGTATTCCAATGACCTGCCGGACTTTCTTTTATTAACAAGTCGTAATTGAAATATATCGTTATTTAACCCGCGAGGAATTCTAAATTCGTTTAACAATTCACTCACCTCCTCAGTATCGAGAGTGCCTGTTAATACCACATCAATATCTACTATTGTAGTGGCCATAAACTGCAGTAAAGTCAACTTATCAGGATAATTGTTATTCCAATCAGGTATTACCGTACGGTTCTCATCTTTGATGTCTTTATGATAAGTCGCAACCATCGTGCAGTGAGGAGAGGCGATCTCAGACAAAAACCTTGTTATGTATTCTGTAGAAATATAGTTCAATGAATCGATAATGACCATGTGCTTTTTTGCCTGTGTGGCAGTAGCAGCCGGTAGATATGATATAATTTGTTTCACTAAATGTACAAAATCCATCTGCGTAGCGTCAATAAATTGAGTACAGTACGATGGTTTATTCACTGTTTCGAACGAAATGTACACAATTGGATACTCATTTCCTTTACTCTTGCTCTGGTGGACGAATTCTTGGATGAGCTTGTATGAGGTCTGGGCAATAGAATCTAAGCACAAAATGAAAGGGGAGCTTTCTGTGAGCGATAAGATTCTTTTCAAAAGAATGACAGGGTTATGTGACGAACTGGCCATTATATCTTGTTCTACCTGTAGCAATAGCTTGGGTTGGAGCTATTAAAAAGCTCTTAAGTTATCATTCTCCAGAGGTTATAATGGCATCGCTTCTTATATTTGGATTTTTCAAGGTGACCCGCACTATGAGATGATAATCAAGGCAGCATTAATAGTATCAAAAATACTTTAATAAATCATCAATAGGTAGTACTTTACATAAGTATATAGAGGATTTTAAAACTTGTAAAGTTATTTTCGAATGCATTTGGTTTGTAGATTCCTTTGATTACATTTAGCGAATCCTATTGCATGCAGAGAAGGGTAAAAGATACATAATGCCGGAGATTTATGGACCTCAGCCATTAAAGCCACTCAATACGGTGATGAGACATGGGTTTGAAGAGCAATACCAAAGTGACCAACTTTTACAATCACTCGCGAATGATTTCATATTCTACTTTGATGATAAACGACACAAAACTAATGGAAATCCGATTCCTGAAGAGGATAAACAACGAGATGTAAATCGTTATTACCAGCCGATTACCGATTGGAAGATTATGAAAGATCGACAGAAGACAGTAAGTGCGGCCCTTTTATTATGCTTGAATTTAGGTGTCGATCCCCCTGATGTTATGAAGACACATCCCTGTGCCAGAGTTGAAGCATGGGTAGACCCATTGAATTTCCAGGACTCGAAGAAAGCAATAGAACAAATTGGTAAAAACTTACAAGCACAGTACGAAACTCTGTCTTTGAGAACACGCTATAAACAAAGCTTGGATCCTTGTGTAGAGGATGTCAAACGGTTTTGCAACTCGCTAAGAAGAACTTCTAAGGAAGATAGGATACTTTTCCACTACAACGGACATGGTGTGCCTAAGCCTACAAAATCAGGTGAAATTTGGGTTTTCAACAGAGGTTATACACAATATATTCCGGTATCTTTGTATGACCTGCAAACTTGGTTAGGTGCGCCATGTATATTTGTCTATGATTGCAACAGTGCTGAAAATATATTAATCAACTTTCAGAAGTTTGTGCAAAAGAGGATTAAAGATGATGAAGAGGGAAATCATGATGTTGCCGCGCCATCACCAACTTCAGCTTATCAAGATTGTTTCCAATTAGCCTCTTGCACTTCCGATGAACTTTTACTTATGAGTCCGGAACTACCCGCAGATTTGTTTAGTTGTTGTTTGACCTGTCCAATAGAGATTAGCATCCGTATCTTTCTCATGCAGTCACCCTTAAAAGATTCTAAATATAAAATTTTCTTCGAAAATAGTACTTCAAATCAACCGTTTGGTGATAGTAAGAACTCGTTCAAGTCCAAAATACCCAACGTCAATATCCCTGGAATGTTGTCGGATAGGAGAACGCCGTTGGGAGAACTAAATTGGATTTTTACAGCTATAACGGACACAATTGCATGGACATCCCTCCCCCGACCACTTTTCAAAAAATTATTCAGACATGATTTAATGATTGCTGCGCTTTTCAGAAATTTTCTTCTAGCCAAAAGAATAATGCCGTGGTACAATTGCCATCCTGTATCTGATCCAGAATTACCAGATAGTATAACCACACATCCAATGTGGAAATCTTGGGATTTAGCCATGGATGAAGTACTGACTAAAATAGTCATTGATCTGAAAAATGCTCCTCCCGCTACTGCCTTAGAGAGTCAGATGATTCTACAACAACAAGAAACCTTACAGAATGGTGGCAGCTCTAAGTCGAATGCCCAAGATACGAAAGCCGGAAGTATTCAAACACAATCGAGATTTGCAGTGGCCAATTTAAGTACAATGTCTCTAGTAAATAACCCTGCTCTCCAATCAAGAAAATCTATATCTTTGCAAAGCTCACAGCAACAATTACAGCAGCAGCAACAACAACAACAACAATTTACAGGATTTTTTGAACAAAATTTGACTGCTTTTGAATTGTGGTTGAAATATGCTTCAAATGTCAGACACCCGCCTGAGCAGCTTCCTATCGTTTTACAGGTTCTTCTTTCGCAAGTGCATCGTATACGTGCGTTGGTACTTTTATCCAGATTTTTAGATTTAGGCCCGTGGGCTGTCTACCTGTCACTTTCAATAGGTATCTTCCCCTACGTTTTGAAGCTGCTACAAAGTCCAGCACCTGAGTTGAAGCCCATCCTAGTTTTTATTTGGGCCCGTATCATGTCAATAGATTACAAAAACACGCAAAGTGAATTAATCAAAGAAAAGGGTTATATGTATTTTGTTACAGTGTTAGTACCTGATTGGGGTGTTAATGGCATGTCAGCTACAAATGGCTCAGCCATGATAAATAGTGGGAACCCGTTGACAATGACTGCATCGCAGAATATAAATGGTCCATCTTCAAGATATTATGAACGCCAGCAAGGAAATAGAACATCCAACTTGGGCCACAATAATCTTCCATTTTATCATTCTAATGATACCACCGATGAACAAAAAGCTATGGCTGTCTTTGTTTTGGCATCATTCGTTCGAAACTTTCCTCTGGGGCAAAAAAATTGTTTTAGTTTGGAACTGGTCAACAAGTTGTGCTTTTATATTGATAATTCTGAGATACCCCTACTAAGACAGTGGTGTGTTATTTTATTAGGTTTATTGTTTGCTGATAACCCCTTAAACAGGTTTGTATGTATGAATACTGGTGCTGTTGAAATATTACTAAAATCTTTGAAGGACCCTGTACCTGAAGTTAGAACAGCTTCTATATTTGCATTGAAGCATTTCATATCTGGATTTCAAGATGCAGAGGTAATTTTGAGATTGCAACAAGAATTTGAAGAACAGTATCAGCAATTACATTCGCAATTACAGCATCTCCAAAATCAATCCCATCTACAACAACAACAGTCCCAGCAACAGCAGCAGCATCTTGAGCAGCAGCAGATGAAAATTGAAAAGCAGATTCGTCATTGTCAAGTTATGCAAAATCAACTAGAAGTTATTGATTTGAGGAAGTTAAAAAGACAGGAAATTGGCAACTTGATCTCAATCTTACCTTTAATCAATGATGGTTCATCATTAGTCCGTAAGGAACTAGTCGTATATTTTTCGCATATTGTGAGTCGTTACTCTAACTTTTTTATTGTAGTTGTATTCAATGATTTGTTGGAAGAAATAAAACTTTTAGAGAAAAGTGATATCAATACTCGAAACACTTCCGATAAGTATTCAGTTAGTCAGGGTTCCATTTTCTACACTGTTTGGAAATCTCTCTTGATTCTAGCCGAAGATCCCTTTTTAGAGAACAAGGAATTATCCAAGCAGGTTATAGATTATATTTTGCTTGAATTAAGCGCCCATAAGGAACTTGGTGGACCATTTGCAGTTATGGAAAAATTTTTGTTGAAAAGAAGCTCGAAAGCTCACCAAACTGGTAAATTTGGATTTAATTCTTCGCAGGTTCAATTTGTAAAAAGTTCATTACGATCATTCTCACCAAATGAGAGGGTAGATAATAATGCATTCAAAAAAGAGCAACAACAGCATGACCCAAAGATATCTCATCCAATGCGGACATCTTTAGCTAAACTTTTCCAGAGTCTTGGTTTTAGCGAATCCAATAGTGACTCTGATACTCAATCATCAAATACTTCGATGAAATCGCATACCTCAAAAAAGGGTCCCTCGGGCTTATATTTATTGAATGGCAATAATAATATTTATCCTACAGCTGAGACTCCAAGATTCCGGAAGCATACAGAACCCTTACAATTGCCATTAAATAGTTCCTTTTTAGACTATTCACGTGAATATTTTCAAGAACCACAAATGAAAAAGCAAGAGGCGGATGAACCTGGCAGTGTTGAGTATAATGCTAGATTGTGGAGACGTAACAGAAATGAAACTATTATCCAGGAAACACAGGGGGAGAAAAAATTATCGATTTATGGGAATTGGTCCAAAAAATTGATTAGTTTAAATAACAAAAGTCAACCAAAACTGATGAAGTTTGCCCAGTTTGAAGATCAGCTGATTACTGCAGATGATAGAAGTACCATTACAGTTTTTGATTGGGAGAAAGGAAAGACTTTGTCCAAATTCTCCAATGGTACTCCTTTTGGCACAAAAGTTACTGACCTGAAACTCATTAACGAGGATGACTCCGCCCTTTTATTGACAGGTTCTTCAGACGGTGTTATCAAAATATACAGAGACTACCAAGATGTCGACACCTTTAAAATTGTATCCGCCTGGAGAGGCTTGACCGATATGTTATTGACACCTAGATCCACAGGTTTACTAACCGAATGGTTACAAATAAGAGGATCATTGTTAACAACTGGTGATGTTAAGGTTATCCGTGTCTGGGATGCGCATACAGAAACGGTTGAAGTGGACATTCCTGCAAAAACATCATCTTTAATTACATCCTTGACGGCTGATCAGCTAGCAGGTAATATCTTCGTAGCAGGGTTTGCAGATGGCTCCCTGAGAGTATATGATCGCCGTCTCGATCCAAGAGATTCCATGATACGTCGCTGGAGAGCTGGAAATGATAAGCAGGGAGTTTGGATTAACAATGTTCATTTACAAAGAGGTGGTTACAGAGAATTGGTCAGTGGAGCTACCAATGGTGTTGTAGAGTTATGGGATATAAGGTCCGAAGATCCGGTAGAATCGTTTGTTGATCAAAACGTAACTTCTCAGTACGGTTCGCAACAAAAACCAACGACAATGACGTGCATGCAGGTTCATGAGCATGCTCCGATAATTGCGACAGGGACTAAACAAATAAAGATATGGACGACATCTGGAGATCTTTTGAATTCTTTTAAAAACTCACATAATAATGGCGTAACAAGTACATTAGCCGCTACGGGAATCCCAAAGTCACTGTCCTACTCTTCCACTTCTGATGCATTTTTATCTTCGATGGCTTTCCATCCTCATAGAATGATGATTGCGGCCACCAATTCTCACGATTCTATTGTAAATATCTACAAGTGTGAAGACGAGAGAATTGATTATTTTTGATATGTGCCATTTCTTTTTTTTTCTTTCATTTAGCTGCAAAAGAGATATATATATATATATATATATAATCTATTATATAATAAAAGTCGAGTAAAAAATTGGTCTGATTGTGAATTTAACAGCTGGTCGCAAGTTCTGGAATTTGTTGTTAATTATTGTTTCATGTTCGTATAATAATACGATGTTTAGTAAAGCAGAAAGTTCAGAATATTAAAAGTCTGTTCCAATAGTGTAGCGGCTATCACGTTGCCTTCACACGGCAAAGGTCCCGAGTTCGATCCTCGGTTGGAACATTTTAACATCGATTTTTTTGTTTGTCATAGCCAGACCAATTACGACGTTTAGAGGCATGCACTTTGTTAAATATTTTTTCTCTCTCCTTCGACATATTTTTTTTCCTGTTTACGTAACATTCATCCCCAGTCTTTGTATCATTTTTTTTTTTTTGGTGATGCGACAGCAATTCTGGCCGACACAGTCGTTTTCAAAGAAAAACTACCACAAACTATGGAACATAATTGAAAACAAAAACATTTACTTATAACCTACATAATGATTGAAGATACTTCATTGATCTTTACCACCTTCCTCGTTGAAATCTTTTCTACCATAGTCAGTATTTTTGGGAATTTTATAAAAACGCAAATTTTATCGAAATGAATCAAGGTTACACACAGCTTTCCGCACCGGAACTGAAGGAGACTAAAACATCGAAGCTAAATAAAATGAACAACTTTCGAAGCTCTCCGATTGCTGAGATAATTAATAAGATACCACCAGATTGCGGGAAGATACAGAATACAACATTTCCTGAGTTCAATCCAGCGTTAAGAAGACGACAACACGAACAGTGGCCTGCATACGAAAAACCAATAAGAGTTACTGACAGTATGTCACCACAGCTTTCTTCAATCAATTGTTTGCCAAATTTGTATCCCCACGGTACGCTACCATTACCAAACCCTTATTTATCCTATTTAAATCACATTGAAAAAGTTAATTGCCAAGATGTCAAGTTTAGTAACTGGAGTGTTTTACATAATTCGAATAATGGATTTGAAATTCCGACATATTTCAGTCCACGGACAACACAAAACATGCCTTGTTCCGAAAAAGTTGAAAGCTGGCTTGAAAGATTACCAATTTTTGTGGGGTTCGACGGTTATTTATTTACAAACTGCTTTGATTATGAATATATGTTGGATTGGGAAGAGACAGAATTTACATTCGAGAAAACATCATGTATGGAGACGGATTATTCTAAAGCTTTAACCGATACTGATATTATATATATTCAAGAGAAAAAAATTGAAGCGTTGATAAGAAACCAATATCTGAAGGAGTATGAATTTTCTCAAAAAGATTTTTGAATTTTGAAGAAAGCCATTAATATTTAAATGTAATTTTGTGTAGAATTATAATAAATTGATGTTTATGTATAGATCTCTCGAAATATATTTAAGAATATATAAATAATAAATGTACAACAATAAGCATAGAACATGGAATGAGTGTTCAAACTATATTCGTTTGTTTTTTAGATAGGAGTTCTCCAGACGTTTTCATCCAAGTTTTGTTTTGCATCATTTAAAGCTGCAGCAAGAACTTTGCTTTCTTCACTTGCAGACTCCGGTTTGACTTGAGTTTTTTTAATGGAAAGATTCCTCAAACTAGCGGCATTGACATTTACATTTCTTTTCGTGCTTCTTAAAATCAAGGAATCATTTGATTCGAGATTCTCCTTCTTTATTTCAGGTTGCGATATCGATGGAACTTCTGCAGTTGAGGAGCTGATATTTTTTGCCTCTTTCTCTTCTTTTTCCTGAGCGAGAAGTTCAACTAATTGATCGGGCTCAAGTTCTTTCGCAGAAAGGAATTTATTTGAAGTAATTGGATTACCATCCATTGAATTATAATCAGAGAGAACCTCATTCCAAACATTTTCAGGCACATCAGTGTGCTCCGGCTGTGAGTTTTGTAATTCTTCTTCAACTGGCGCTACCCCGAAACTTAGTTTCCCGTACAAGTGATTCATTAAGGAATCATTAAAACCTGCTACTCCTGTTCTCATATTAACAAACTTTTGAATATTGTTTGTTGGATCAGGATTAGCTTTTGCCCAAAACTTATCAAATCTTCTCTTTCTAATTTTTTCTAATTCTTCCGAAAAACTCAATGTGTCGATAGTTTGTAAAGTGGACAAAGATTCTTGTAGGTATTTTCTCGAAATATCCTTCATATCTGAACAATTTTCGTAGTACTCAAACGCCAAATTCATAAATAGCTGTCTTGTCGTTATTGAAATTGCATGCTTATAGTGCCTCTTTGTAACATCAAACGATTTTTGTGATGATATTACTTTTTCCCTCAAGACTTCAGTATCTTCATGCTTTTCGCCTTTATGTTCCCTTGCTTTTGCGTACTTTTTTAAGTCATTTTTTAGTATGTTTCCTTCGTTTATCAATTGGGTTTCTCGCATGCAGATATATTCGAAATTATTTGAGATTTCTTTTAAGCAATCCGACACGTTTTGTTCAAAATGGATATCCTCTTCAAATATTTTTTCAATTTCATGTATTAATGATATTGTATCAGGGTCTTCAAAATTTGAACTCTGTAACCACATTAAGATATCTTTTAGAAATTTTTCCTCTGTCTTCCACACTTCTTTTTTTTTTGCAGAAATACAGTCAATTCTTTTTTTTATTGTTTGTAAGGTGACAGTCCTCAATGACAAACTACTGGGAAAAGTTGAAGTTATGTTACCAAACCTTGTGGAAGAATTCAAATAGGGATCGTCATATTTGTTGGTAACGAAAAGATCTTTCAATAATGCTATTTCTTGCGTAGGTTTTTGCCGGTAAGGTGACTTTGGAAGTTCGGACTTTTGTTTAGGATTCTGGTTTTGTTGGAAGTTAGAATCTTCATCATTGTTACCAGTTAAAAAAGTTTTAACACTACTTTGAACTGGACCAGATTCATCTTCACTGGGCAAAAAAAAATTGTTTGTAACATCCTGAACCTCACCATTATCATTATTGTTGAAAGCTGTCATGCCTGTTTGCGGATAAAAATTCTTGTTAAATATTTCAGGAACATCCTCCTCTCCTTGGTGGTTGTTATTTTTCCCATTTTGTAACCACCTGCGCATTCTTTCCCTAAATTTGGTAGGCTTTTTCTGCTTCGACTGCTTTGGGGAAGTTGAGGTTATTTCCCCAGAAGGATCATTCTCATATGTGCCAGAGCTTCTCATTGTTGCTAGCTTTTCTACTCTACTTCTATCATGATAATAGGCACTATTGTGAAATTTTTCACTTTTATTTTATTTTCTGACTTCATGATTTTGTGTCGCCTGTTTGCCTTTCCTTACGTAAAAAAAAAAAAAGAAATGGAGATAGTTTCGGGACCCCGTTTATAAACCTTTAATATTTTAGAAAACACATAACTTCATATACTATTTATAATTGCATTTGGATTTATTTATCTATTTATTATTATGATTACTTTTACTATAACTAATCTATTTCATTAAATTTTTTTGGTTTATGTCCAGGTTGGAGATTTCCTTTAAGCTTGGTATGTAGAGGAAGAAACATTACCACCGTGGCCAGTCCAGTTGATATGGATATCCTTGTCTACTGGCAAGTTGTCAGAAGCACATTCTGGCAACACTCTGAAAGTGTGAGCACCAAAGTAGTCACGTTGAGCTTGTAGTAAGTTGGCTGGCAATCTTTCAGATCTGTACCCATCGTAGAAAGACAAAGCGGTGGAAAAGGCTGGTGTTGGGATACCGTAGGTGGTAGCCAACGCAATTGACTTTCTCCAACCAGATTGAGCCTTGGTGACGGCATCAGCGAAGAACTTGTTGAACAACAAGTTTTCCAAATCTGGTTCTTCTCTGTAGGCCTTTGTGATTTGACCCAAGAAAACAGATCTAATGATACAACCACCTCTCCACATCAAAGCGATGGCAGGGTTGTTTAGTTTCCAGCCATAAGTAGCAGCAGCTTCACGGATCAACATGAAACCTTGAGCGTAAGAAATAATCTTGGAAGCATACAAAGCTTGTTCCAAATCATCGACAAATTGTTCTCTGTCCTTGACGGCGTCTTTTGGAACTTCTGGGCCTGGTAAGACCTTGGAGGCTCTAATTCTCTCGTTCTTCAAAGCAGATAGACAACGGGCAAAGACAGCTTCACCAATCAAAGTAACTGGCATACCCAAATCCAAGGCGTTGATGGCAGTCCACTTACCAGTACCCTTTTGACCAGCAGTATCCATGATTTTTTCAACTAATGGCTTACCGTCGACGTCGTCGAATTTCAAAATATCTCTGGTAATTTCGACCAAGAAGGAATCCAAGACACCATTGTTCCATTTGGCAAAAACGTCACTGATTTCCTTATCGGTAAACCCACCCAATCTCTTCATGATGTCATAAGCTTCACAAATCAATTGCATATCACCGTATTCAATACCGTTGTGAACCATCTTGACGTAGTGACCAGCACCGGCTGGGCCAACCCATTCGCAACATGGTTCACCGTCGGATTTAGCAGAGATGGATTGGAAGATGTTCTTAATATGTGGCCAAGCTTCTTCAGAACCACCTGGCATCAAAGATGGACCGTAACGGGCACCTTCCTCACCACCGGAGACACCAGAACCAACGAAAAGAATACCCTTCTTCTTCAATTCTTCGTAACGTCTATTAGAATCTGGGAAGTGAGAGTTACCACCATCGATGATAATATCACCCTTTTCCAAAAGTGGGACGATTTGGTTGATCAAAGCGTCAACTGGAGCACCAGCTTTAACCAAAAGCATGACCTTTCTAGGTCTCTTCAATTTGGAGATGAAATCTTCAATGGAAGTAGCACCGATGATAGATTTGCCCTTAGCTTCATTGGCCAAGAAATGGTCGACCTTGGATTGAGTTCTGTTGTAAGCACAAACAGTGAAACCGTGGTCAGCAGCGTTCAAGATCAAATTTTGACCCATGACGGCCAAACCAATCAAACCGAAATCAGCAGACATTTTATTGTAGTTTTTGTATAGAAAGTGGCTTTTTTCTGTAATGGCAACAATACAGGTTTATATGTATCAGGCTATTTACTTTATTATGTAAGAAAGGACCCCACTAAGAAAAAAGGAAACCTTTGAAAAAGAAACAAGCTCAGGAACAATACTGCAGCTTTTAACGAACATCAGGCCCATTTATATAATACAGCCTCGAAGCCCACCAAGGCCAAAGCGCAAGGCCGCGTGGACCACCAGGACGAAGCACCGCGTAACACCGAGGCACCGTAATGTAACACCGACAGCCACAATAGGTACAAAAGCAGCACAACCTCGAGGCGGGACGAAAGAACAGAGAGGTAGCAGGTGATTTACGTAGTTACTATGTAGCATGCATGGAGTTATGTAGAAGGGACATCGTTGACGTTGATGGGAAGGAATAAACCACTCTTACGTTTAGGTCTCTCTGGGGTTGTCGGAGTAGAACTAGTCTTGAATGGCCGAGGTATGAAATGGCCATCCTTGTCGTTTGGCGGTGGCTTAGGGGTAGAGTGTATAGGTGCCGTTGTATCCTTTATAATTATCGTCGGCGGTTCAGTGAGTGTCGCAGTAGTTGCCGTCGTGATCCTGTTTGCGATCAACGTTTGCAAAGTTTCTACAGTTCTTTCGTTGATGAAAAATGTAGATAATGTTGGTGACAAGATTTTGATGTCGATAGGGTTCTGTAAGCCTGTTCTTCTTACGAAGTGATGGGCCAATGGTATGTCTATGTCACTGTTGTCTCTAAACAAATCTTGTATTGTTTGCGGCGGAAGTGAGTATTTGCTATTGATCAATTGAAAATGGTTTGCTAGTTCTTGTAGAAACCTTAAGGAGCTCGTCGGAAACTGTTCACATAGGGATGTTAGCGATTTTTCGGCCTTAATTAAGTCATCGTAGTGGTTTGAAGGTATTAGGCTGTCGGGTAGCTCTAACAGCCATAATTTTATCAGTCCGACGAGATCATTAGTGACATAGCTGTGCGAGTTTTCAAAAAAATGAGCAGTGATTATAGAGTTTGTATTTTCGGTAGTTTTCGATCCTTTGAATTCCCCCAATAAGTCTCTTTTCAAATTAGAAACCCTTACAAAATCAATATCCCTGTGCCAACTTTGTATGACTTTATTAGCATTTGGTTCCTTTTCAATCTGCCGCAGTATAATCTTTATTGCCCCTAACGTATCAAGAGCAGCCAGTTCATTATTTATTTCACTACCACAGAAAAACTTTTCGCTTTTTATGGAGATTTCTTTGCAAGCGTCGACTGGATCACTCGCCTCTAGGATATTCCACCTGCGAAAGGGTATGCCATTATCCCTGAGGAAAAACCCTCTTACATCCGCATTGGCAGTTTCCTGTGGCAGTTGTGCTTCTTGTAGAGAACACACAGGTGAGTCAGTAAATTTTTCACATTTTTGTTGAAACATCATGTTTGATGATTCTAGAGCTCGTTTGATTCCGTCCTCCATTTTAGAGTAATTTTTACAATAATCATAAATGGTTTTTTCCAACTGCACTTTAGAATATTCCAACTGGCAACACTTGGAGAAAAAAATATCTTGTGATGATTCAAGTTGCTGTTTTAAACTCTTCCACTCATTTTTATTCATATCTGTACTTCCCGCTGCATCGCAATCATCATTATCATGTTGACTAACTTTGCGGATCCAATCGGATATAGATGTTTTGATAGATGAAACGTTGGACTTTTCTTCGTGTTCATTGTCGGAGTGTGTTAACTCACCATACGATTTTTTTTTTCTGTTTCCAGCATTACCATTACTCTCTTGCGTAGCAAGGACTTCACTGTTCCAGTAATAGTATTTTTCCTGGTCAAACTGAGAAACTTTGCTAGAGTAAAAACTCAGGGAATATTCTTGTATTATACCCAGTTGGATGAATTCGTTACCTATCCTATCGATATTAAATAAGGACAGGTTTAGTCTGGGTTCAAGTTTTTTCAATTCTTTGATCAATGACCTGCCTTGGAAACTTTGATTTGGCAATCCTGGAACGGAAAAGACACTTTTCTCCAGGATGACTTTTCCCTTCAAGGTTTGCAAAAATGACATAAATTGGTCGCAATCCTCAAATTTTAACCTCTCGTCTAAAGTGTAAGGAAACTCGCATACGAAGTTCAACCTGGTTAACGGTGCACTATCCTTTCCATTATCAAAAACAGAGGAAGAATTTTCCACTGGCGTATTGGCTTTTTTCAATTTATATATAGACTGAACTCTTTTCTCACATCCAATTAGTGCCTCTTTAGCTGCGACTAAATCCTTAATGTAAGCTGAATAACGAGATGACAAATCGTTTTCTGCCTCACGAAGGAAGCTCTCATTAAGATCTCTTAGTTCTTGCAATGGAATTTTACAATCTCTTTCAACTTGCTCTGTTGATATTATATTAAACTGTTTGCTCATCACTTCCAGCAGCCTGCTATTCATTGAATTGGTTGCTTCCATTTTTTGTAAATTGTTCAATGTTGGTTTCCAAAATTTGTTGACAAAATCATTGTAAAATTTGATGTCTTTAATCAGCAAATCATTTTCTCTCTTCATATGTTTTATGAATAATTTGATACCTGTTGTATAGTCTTTGGTCCAATATGTGTTCCTTAGTGAAATTTTAACTGAGTCGCAATCAATGGAGAGTTGCCTCGAATTCTGTAATTCATCACCAATAATATCTTCTTCGTTATGCTCTTTAACAGACATAACTAGAGACCGAAAGAAAATGCTCTCTTTCTCTTGCCTTTGTCTATGTAATGACAATACTTAATCTACTGGGCCTGACTGGTTTTTTGTTTACTAGTTGCTCTAAAAAATGCAAACGTCAATAAAAAAGAAAAATATGGAAAAGAAAATATACTTTCCCGTATTAACTTGGGTAAAATATGGTAGTATTGTATTGGTGATTTTTCTTTCCTGTGCAAAATAGTTGGCAGAGCATTACACATATTTCTTATTTAGAATATTCAAATAAAGAAAAACTAACTACATGTTAAAAAAAAAGGCAATCCTAAACAGCCAATCTATCAAAGTCAGGTTCTATCTCATAACCGAATACACGGGCTAGAGAGTAGATGTACTTCCTTACCGAGTTGATGACTACACGAGCTAACCCAACAGCCCTTTTACGAAATTTTGGCTGGTTGTTCGTTGTGATGTCATCATTTTTCTTAGCCATATGTTGCTCACTAGTCGTTGGTAGCACATAATCACCAGCTGACAGAGAAACAAATAAGGCAAATGGTATGAACCAAACGCATATACCAAAAAATGAGGCTACTTCAGCGAAACTAGCACGTCTGCGTGGTATATAATTTGGATCAAATTTGAACTGTGGGGGAACTTCCGTATCATTAAAATATTTGAACCAGAAGTAGTGATTCAAGACCACACATACGCAGCTTAATAGGAAAGTTGGGCTGGTTAACGAAATAAATGGGAAACTTTTTAAGTTTTGGTAATATACTATGTAACATGCAATGGAAAAAAGTGTAAGTTTGAACGGGAAACCGTCTAGTAACAGTAGCAGAATTAATATTAATATTATACCATAAATAGCCCTTGTGAGAAATCGTCTTGTGGGTTCTGTGTGTTCTTCAACAAGTTCACTAATGTAGTATAAACCCGATGCAATTGAAAGTGTTAAAAAAAGAAACCCTGAAACGGTTCCTGCATAAGAAATCAATTCTAACAGCATGGTTTTATTCTAACAATTTCTTTTCTCCCTTTTGCTCTTTTTCTCACTTGTCAACTATATGTTTTTAGTTTTAATTTTCACATTGACCATTCAACCTTTAAAAAATCATAAAGTTATAAATGATAGAGAAATAAGAACAAAGGGAAAAAAAATAATACCGGTATAATGCCACCTGCCAGAATTGAACTAGCGACCTTTGCATTACAAGTGCAACGCTCTACCACTAAGCTAAGGAGGCTAAAAATACAACTATGTTGTTGTACCTCAAAATGAGATACGTCAGTATGACAATACGTCATCCTAAACGTTCATAAAACACACATAACAAACGAATAGAATGAGTAACATAACTATTGGAATGCAAGAATGAGATATTTGTGAATTTTGAGATAATTTGTGGGAATCCATTGTTTACAAAGACAATAATATTAGGTATATAGAATATACTAGAAGTTCTCCTAGAGGATATAGGAATCCTCAAAATGGAATCGATATTTCTACATAATAATATTACGATTATTCCTCATTCCGTTTTATATGTTTCATTATCCCATTACATTATCAATCGTTGCATTTCAGCTTCCATTAAGTTCGATGACTGTGTCCCAATCCTATGTCATCTTCTTACACCGCATGTAATAATATAATAGTAATATGACTACTATAAATAGATGACATTTTAGAGTTTCATGTCTTCATAAATGTTTGGCAGGAAGTTTGAAAAGATGGAACGTGCTGCTGCTGAGGTATTAAGGGTCCGACTAAAACCGGATGTCTTGGCAATCCTAATGTCGCTAGGATAGTTGCTTGTCTTTCCAACAAAAGATATAGTTCACAAATATTTCTCTGTGCGCGGCATATATTTGGCTTGACGTTTTAAATAGTTTGTGAGTAATAATCCAATACAAACACTATCAAGCTTTAAGATACATTATTTCACCAAAATAATCAGTTTTTGTTTTATTTGAGGTTGAGTGTCTCAGCTAACTTATGCTAAGCTATCTTTAACATGACAAACGGGATGTGATATTTGTTGTCTTGGCTCCAGATCAGCAGTTGTACTAATCTTGCTTACACTGAGCGTGTTCTAGGCATTATCTTTAACACTCTTGTACGTCTTGTTTACCATACTTTGCCATATCCTTGTTCTTAAGAAAGGAATTTTGATCTAACATCTCTGAAATCATGACACCGTCTAGTAGAATATTAGACACTACTAACGTTACTAATGAATAAGATACAACAATTAAAGTCGCTAGTTCGTGAGATTAAAATCTGTTACATATTCTTAGATTGAGAGTTAACGCTGCATATTTCTCTTTGGTGATGAATTAGTCATAAATTGCATTTGCGTCACTCATTATTGTGCTTCTGTGTGAGAGTATTTAAGGAGTTTATATATATATATATATATATATATATATATATATATATAGTATACTGGCTCCCGAGCCAGATGAGGGGGTATAAGGTTTCGACGCTTAAGGTATTATCTAAATCACAGTCGCATACACTAGTTGACCCTCAGTTCAGAGATTCCCACGATTAACGGGTTGAACGGGTCCTGACTAATGTAGTTTTGAGTTCACCTGTTGGTGCGGTATTGTTATCGGCACTGGCACTGGTACTGGCACGGGTGTTTGGAAAAACTCTGTAGCGTTCAATGGAGAGATTACTACATGAGTGGCGATCCAACGCGAGACATAATCTGTATTAGCTTCATAACCATACTCTGTCAGTAAGGAGCCATAGTCGACATCTGTAACATTCCTAGTAGTGCCAACTGTACCCGGCATGATATTATCTCTGACATCCCCAAAATACACAGCTGTACCATTTATTAAGTGGTAGATTGAGGGAGAGTCTATTCCACCAAGATAGAATCCGTTTCTTTCGAGAAAAATGACTTCATTAAAATTAAGTCCTGCTGGAATGTTAGTGAAGAATCTCAAAGGATTAGTAAGATCAACATCAGGGAGGGAACTATTGTTGATCGAGGTAGCAGCTAGGTTGAAGAATGTAGCAATAAATGCAACGAGGGTTATCCAGTGCATTTCCATTGGGCACGTTAAATAAGTTGAATATATAATAGTAATTTTAGAGGTTTGATGCAAGTTTGGTAGGAGATTTTATGCCTATAATATATATATTCGACCTCAATGCTCAGATAGTAGTTTTACTGCTTGAATATAGTGTGCGCCTGTACGTTTCGATTGGTTGAATTAAACATGTTCTATATTATAGCAAATTTGAAACTCCGCTGCATGTTTGATGAACGAATTGTGCCCGTTATATATATATATTAAATCTTACTATTTAATTCCTGGGGTCTTATTTTTTACCTGCATTTAACATTTGAGCAACCATCGGGTCGCATATTTACTTTATGACCGAGGCGACCTCAATGCAACCGCAGGCGAAGATGTACGGTCAGAACCTTTCAGAATGTTATTAGGGCATTTTGTGTGGACAGTGACAAACCAGCTTCTCTAGGTACCCAATAGCGTTTTTACTGGGTATCCTGTTCTTTTTCGGGTAGTCCTTATTCTAGATCTTATTCCAAAAGCTTTCAAGACAAATCAATAAAAGAGCCTATTTGAATGTGCAATACCTTCACACCAGTTTTAGCGTGCCAAAAATCCTTCGTTCATTGAGAACTGAAGCCAGTTTAATTGCAATGGCCCTAATATAAATCTAAGGCCAACAAATACTTGGTCACAGAATGCAAGATATGTAACGATTTTTATAACAGTTTAACAGGAGAGGATAAGGACGAACATAAACGGTAGCACAGCCGTTAAGGGGATATCCTTTCAATTTCTACCCAGCACAAACTTTACGTGTTCTCAATCCACGTCTGCAGTAGAAACTGTCGCACATATAGTAACATAAATTTATATCGTAGTATATTGGAAGAAAGTGGGCGTGGGTGCGAGCGTATACTTTGGAATTTTGACATCGCATTTAATATTGTACCTAAACTCATTTCTACCACCATATGGTCACACTCTCAGATTCATATCAACTTCCTACATTATGCTACTAATCAATATAAAACGCAGGGATATAAACTCTGCACACTTCAATCTGTTGTGATAAAAATAAACTACCATATAGTGACTAGTAGTCATGTTACTACTATATTATTACACGCGGTGTAAGAAGATGACATAGGATTGGGACACAGTCGTCGAAATTAATGGAAGCTGAAATGCAACGATTGATAATGTAATAGGATGATGAATGACAGCATATAAAAGGAAAGAAGGTAAATTAATATTCATGATGTAGAATGACCGATTCCATTTTGTGGATTTACATTCAAACATATTCTAAAAGAAGTTTATGTGAATAATGATCTAAAGTGAAAGCCCAGTTTACTCCTTTCCACAAAGATATAAATCTGTTGCTGCCCAAGCAAAAAAGTTCTGTTAATATTTCATTAAAGGTTATTTATCCCAAATATATATATTCATTAATTATATAAATTAGAAGAAAAAGAAATGGTGCTACAAAGTACGGTTAACACTATTAATTTTTGTCCCAACCGAGTTTTAGAGCTTCTTCGTACGTAGGGTAGTCAATGTATCCCTCAGCTGACATTTTGTAGAAAGTGTCTCTGTCATATTTGTTTAATGGTAACCCTTTTTCCAAACGATCAACCAAATCTGGATTAGAGATAAAAAATCTACCGTAACCGATCAATGTTCTAGGATCCTTCACCTCTTCTCTGACAACTTCTGGGTGCAGAGCAAAGTTACCAGCTCTAATAATTGGGCCCTTCCAGATAGAATAAGCAAATTCGTTGCTACCTCCATTGTATTCACCTTCACCTTCAGTTAAAAATGGGTTGGTGACACGAGGTTCAACTAGATGGACGAAAGCCAAACGCTTGCCAGCTTTAGCTCTTCTTTCTAGTTCACCTAAGACATAAGCATATTGAGCAACAATACCGGTTTCAGCACCACCAGACATACTGTTGAAGACACCATATGGAGACAATCTCAAACCGACTTTTTCAGGGCCAATAGCATCGACAACTGCATCAACCACTTCCAAGGTGAAACGGGCTCTGTTTTCGATGGATCCACCATACTCATCGGTTCTGTTATTGGAGTGTGGGTCCAAGAACTGGTTCAACAAGTAACCGTTAGCGCTGTGGATTTCAACACCATCGGCACCAGCAGCAATGGAGTTTTTGGCAGCTTGGACGTATTCTTTGACGTATTGCTTAATTTCATCCTTTGTTATACTGTGTTGTGGGTTGTTAGCCTTCTTAGCCTTTTCTTCTTGTTCTGCATTCATATACACGTTGTCAGAAGCGGAGTCGTAACGCAAACCATCCCTAGCAAGGGTGTCTGGGAAAGCAGCCCAACCTAGAACCCATAATTGGACCCATGCGAACGATTTCTTCTCATGAATAGCCTTGAAAATCTTGGTCCATTCTTTAATTTGTTCTTCGGACCAGATACCTGGAGCATTGTCGTAACCCCCAGATTGTGGAGAGGGAAAGGTACCTTCAGTGATAATCAAGGTTCCTGGTCTTTGAGCACGTTGAGCGTAGTATTCAACGGCCCAGTCTCTGTTTGGAATATTACCTGGATGTTGGGCTCTCATTCTAGTCAATGGAGGAATGACAGCACGGTGTAGAAGTTCATTGTTACCAATTTTGATTGGTTTGAATAAGTTGGTGTCACCCAAAGCTTGTGGCTTAAAGTCCTTAACAAATGGCATTATCGATACTATATTATCGTCTATATTTAGCTTAATATGATGATTTATTCTATATCTGGACCGTTTAACATAAGGAAATAAAGTATGAAGAAAAAACTCGAAACTAGAGATATGCTTTTCCTTTTATATTTTAGAAAGTCACCAGGAGGAACAAGGCAGGTTACCTCGAGAGAAAGCACGTTCCAGGAATCTGCTACCTCATCAAGTACCCAAAAAGAAACGCGGTGCTCGAACAATACGGAAAAAGAAAGGTGTCCAAACAATGGCAATGATTTTCCAACCCAAAAAGGAAGTTCTTACCGATTCTACTCCGTTTTGCTTTACTAAGCACACGAGACGGAAAAAGCATGCCGCTTCCGTTCCGTGCAATATATTCATTCATTTGTAATGAGCATCCAATGGTTGGTAAGAACACTTAGTAGAGTCTGAAGATTGAACAAGAGATGCTAAGAGATCTTGAATTACGGAAGTTCATTACGGAAGTTCATTACGTAAGATATTTCCATGCATCCGTCGCAAGTTCCGCCTCTTGGAGACATTTTATCATCGCTAGCGTAGGAAGTTGAAAACGCGTATTGTGCTAAGCCGCTAAATTGTAGTGATTTTGATGATAGTGTTCCGGCGAAGACCTGCCAGCTCTTATTTCTTACTCACTTGCGTTTGGCGTCTTGTAGCATTATCTATCTTATAGAGTTACTTACTTTCAGAAGCATCTTGCAACAAACGACATAATTGCAAAGATATATATATATATAATCAATTAATTGTTCTCATAAATCGCTTTAAGAGTTCATGGCAATCAACTTTTTCATTTGTCATTAGGGTTGTGTTATAAAGTACTCATTTTTCATTAAAATACATATGTGAATAATCAATAGAAGAATCTTGTCGTGAAAAAAACTGTTTCATTAAACGGCAGCAACAAGCCGCTGCCGTATAGTATGACGACATGACAAAACTCGGTGAACATATGTCATACAAGTTTATCAACCCAAGAGACGTCAACATTGTTTTCGTCTAATATGTCTTGATATGAATCGCTGGCGCCAAATAACTCTCTTGTTAATTGGTCCATATTAGGAACTTTACCATGGCTTAAACTAATATCGAGAATTGTGTTGCTAATGTTTTGGAAAACATCCGCGCATCTCATAGCAAAAATCCATCTTTCACCGAAATGTCTTAGTATTTCCACACACTGTTGAATTTCGATTTTACTTTCAATGAGGTCGATGCTCCACTGGCAAAGACAGTATAAGATAGTGTTACAAATGGTTAATGTTCTGAAAAGGGTTATCCAGTTCAAGGGTAATAACCGCTTCTTGTACAGTGTATAAGTATGTTTCCAGGCTTGCAAGCAAAACTCTCCTAGAGTGGATAGTGAGTCAATGGGCGGTTTTGGCATCAATGCAGATGGTCTGTATAGTAAGATTTGCAACTGGGAGTATCTCATTGCTAGCCAAATCTCAGAACTATGGAAGGATATTACATTTGTAGTAGAATTGTTCTCCCTCTCCACCTGATCCATTTGAGATTTTTTCAGTTTCCTTCTTTCTGATTCTCGAGAATAAATTTCGTCTAGCTCCTTGCGTAATCCACTTATGATTTCCTGCTTTTGTTCGATGGTTAACTTTTGTCGCCCTGCACTTACAGAGTGGACTTGTTTATAAATGCGACCGCCCATTTTCCTTAATGATATCATCAACTTGGTCATCTCTAAATCGTCTCTTTCATCCACATACAACGCCCTCGGTAGTGGCACAGTGATGTCTTCGTCGTCGATCCCGGATATACGGCCCAACGAGGTGCATACTAGCCTTTCAAAGCAGTAAGCACTCCAAAACACTCTATATCTTGCCTCTGCTTCTAAAGCAGACATGCTCTTGAGTTTTTTGGCAGTTAACTCTCTATTTAAACCTAATCCTATGGTCAATCGCATGATGATACCACTAATTGTCCATGACGAGGAGCCCTTTGGCTCAAAAAACGAATAAATACCCAACAACAATAGGCATCGTACAGTTTCGATATCTTGTAAAATTATAACACTACGAAATTTTTTCATGGCCAAAAAAGCCAAATGTTCACTCAGACACTCTTCGTCCTGAGAAACCATACCAGCACGCTGTAAAGTTGTACAACCAATAGCCATGATCATGTATACTTTGAAAACAAAGCTGTCAGGGTAGTTTTTGTTGTCATATAACCTTTCGAAATCAGTAATTGTCGCGGCGTCATTTAGGAATGCTATTTTATCAATCATGGGAAATAGACGGTGATTGTGTTTGAAGTATGCGGCAATGAACCTGTCCAGTAAGGATCTATCAATTGACTTGAACGAGCCATCCTCTCTGACCCACGATGTTGTTCTACCACCTTTAAAGCAACAGGACATAGTTTCAAATTCGATCGAGGATGCATCAACCGGCACAGAATCGAATTTCCCATTGGGGGCTGAATTGTTTGCATATGGGGTAAGACTCAATTGCGGTGTGTTGGTACTGCCATTGTTATTATCGTGGTTAACATTACTGCCGTTATCCCCGTTGCTAGTATTGCGATTGTTGTTTTGTAGCGGTACGGCTTGGGCGTTCGCAGGCACATGACTGCTAATTAGTGGTGAAGGCGTGTTATATCCTCCGAATGATGAAGTTGTCGAACTTTGCTGCACGGAAGCTGGCAATGATCGGGAAGGAATCATGGAATTTTCATTAGAGGATAAGTGCGAAGAAGGATTAGAATTATCATTCAGCGATGTTAGCACCGAAATTAGCGATGAGACACCTTCGCTAGAATTTGGACTTGCCCCCATGACAAGATTTATTGGATCTGACGGTTTTAGCTGTTTCATCTTATGTGCATCATCGTTTTCGTAAGGCGAAAACCCGGGAGTTATAGCGCCATTTGCGGATAGCGGACTAGAAGAGTTTGGCATGCTCTTAGTGCTCAATGGGCTTTTTCCTACCTTCTTGTTCCTTTTCACTGGAACATATTCCCCTCGTAGCATAGCATCCGCTAACTCCTTCTTGGTACGTCTTGGGGCTCTACCTGGATATGAACAGTGTGCCCCATTTTTATCGCAGTTTGCACATGTCGGTATTTGTTTACCACACTTCTTCTTTAATTTTCTGCATCGTGCGCACGAATACAATTCAGTAGTACGTTGTGATCTCCCGCCTTGATGTGCAAAATTCGGACCATCCATGTCCTTCTTTTACACCTTTGTATTAATTTTTTAGCCCTGTACGCTCGGATATTATACCTCTTGTTACGTAGAGGAAATAACCGAACCTTGCCAAGAACTTCATTGTCGGTGTTTTATTTCGGAAGCTTATTTTTCTTTTAGTATTTCCGCTCGCCCTATTTTTCCCGTGGTATCGGCCTTGTCGTTATATTCCCTGCGGGTGATGGCGCCATGAATTAAATGCGACGCTATATAATAAGCTAGTAAAACAAGATATATTATGTGAAATTAAGTAGACAATCTGTCGGAGAATCTTCTTGGCATATATAGTATAATCGAGTGTAGTTTTCTTCCCGTTTTCCGTTGAGATTGAAGCCTTTTTTTTGTTTCAATTCCTGATGTTCATCAAAATAGAAGGTTGCAAGGAACGCATTAAATAATTCGTGAAATTTACAACTTTTGCATCAACAATGGAGTAAGCCACTCTTCATTCTTGAGTGTATTACCAGCATTAGTAGTGTTCTAAATGATTCAACAGTGCTAAGCGCTTCTTGTTTTTTTTTTGCACTTTTGCTTTTATTCGGGTTGAAATCGTCGTACACATTACCACAAGTACCATTGTTTCAATGATGAATCCGTTTATATATGCGTAGCGAGTAGATATAGAATCTGTTAACATAACTTCATGCCTTCTTGTCTTAGAACATTCCTATACGCGAGAACCGCGCCGCGAAGAAGAAGCCACAGAAACATAAACGTATCCTCAAGAAGTCTTCGAGCTTTAAGTCGTTTCTCTTAGTCTCGCTTTCACAGTGTTACTGCTATCATTTCTTCACTCCTGGAGGCAAACGGATATTCTATAGAAGAAATTGGATGAGGACAAAATGTGTTGTTGCAACTTTAACTACGTGAGAAAGGTGAAAGTAAGGTATTAGAAGAGAGGACACAAGAGTTATAATATCAGTAACTTTCGAAGTGGGTATCTCACATGGTTTTGATTGGGGTTCTCGATTGTTTTGCCCCCCTGGTTTATTCATTTTTCATAACAATGCCAAGAACCGTTTTTAGGTTTGATTTCTCAGTTCCCTTGCGTTTCTTTCTCTGGAAATTTCATGATAGAATTACAAATTTGGATATGCTTGTTAGTATATGATACAATGATGGAGGTGAAAATCAGATGGTCCTATAAATAGTTTTTCGAAATCCATCGATGGTAGGGAACAACAAGAACAAGCACCCTCCTGTTTTTTTAAAACCCTTTCTGAAAAACACACAATTGGCTGCCCTTTCTATGTAGTGAAGAATCCTTTTGGAATATGAGCGGTACTTTAGGTGAACCTTTCAGCAATTGAAAGGATGCTGATCTTCTACTTTGAGTATTGGTGGGATTTAGGATTGCTTGATGTGTTGTTTTTACTAAATGTTGGTGGATGTTGCATGCTGTCTGGCGCATGAATCATTTGGTATTGTGTTTGAGCCGGGGGATTCATACGAGGAGCTGGCAAAATATAAATGCCATCTAGGTTCTTGTTGGTTGTGGAGGTGGTTATGTTTACATTTGGAGGATTAATAGAATCTGTGACTGGTTTTGGTTGTCGGTAATCATGCACAAGTATATGGTGTACTGGGGGCATCATTGTTGGGGCGATAGGCGCCTTAGAGTGATTGCATTTAGGACCCGACCTCGAAGAGTATGGATCGATATTTTGGTATGGTATTGGGCTCAATGTATTGGAGGAATATATCACTGAAGGCGACACGCCACGCCGTTCATAAGGTGCTGCAGTAGGTTGTTGCGGGAGAGTATTGTATGTATTGCAGAAAATCATAGGTTGTGAGACCGTACGTCTCAATCCAGGCTGATAGTTAGGATTGTAAACACCAATTGGTTGTGGCTGGTGCTGCATATACGGGAGAGGTAATTTATTCTGTTCATCTATGGGTAAGAGATATTGTTGCTGTTGTCGGTGCTGCTGTTGGTGCATTTCTCGAGGAGCGTTATTGAAGGTGGTTAAAGGTAACTGAACTGCGGTCCTAACTGGAATATTTCCAGGATGGTTGTTATAATTGCTCAAGAGATCACAATAGCTCGGAGAAGATGATAAAGACCTGCGCGTTTTATAATTATGAGCTTTGGTTCTGCCTCTCTCATTATTTTTAGACGGGTTAGATCTGCCATTTCCTACAGCAACTTTTTGTAAAGCATCTAATAGTTTCTGTGAAGGTCGAAATTTATGGAAGAAAGGATTTTCTGAAGGTCTCCTCAAACTTCCTTGATGAATATCCTTTTCCGTATAGTACGCAATAAGATGAAATGTTTCCAGCTTAGTGCTGTCGGTGGGATCCATATTGAATTTTAGAGAAAATGTTTTTTTCAGTAGTCCAGTATAAAAATACTTCCTATGAGCCCTCTCGAAGATATTATACTCAGGTACATTATGCAGCGGTAGATCGTGCGTGGAACCCAGCCTATTATACTCTCTATATACGAGAAATTTGCCTGAAATTCTTGAAGGAGACCAAGAAAAACCATCTGTCCATCTTTTGATGCCGGATTTCTCTTCGTTGAAAACAAAAATGTTTCCGGGGTTGACTAATTCAACCTTTTCTGCATCATATGGCCTCCGTTCGATGCATCTCAAATTTCCATTGAATACGCCCTGGAAAACAAGGGCTAGATCTTGCTCGTCGTCGATGTACCCATAACAGGTAGGGCTGATATCCATCATTCTTACGCTTACTCGTCGATCTCCTTTTCCTATCTATTGTTTGATTAATTATCTTAATTCGTGGTTCCCTTTTTTCTCGCTTTATTTGTTTGTTTTGTTGAAGAAGGGCTTACAAAAATGTACGTATTAAATAATAATTCATACAAATAAACAGGGAATGATACATAGTAGTTCTCCCGCAGCAGCTACGTATGAATTACCCGCCTACCCGGTACTATAAAGAAAGAATAAGTGGGCGTCGATTATGAAGATTTGCTAACTGCAATTATCATTTTTTTGATTTTCCTCAGTCCCTTAGGTGCGTTTTTGTGTTAATGCCTATTTTTTTTTTCTAGGCTTTCTTCTTCACTTCCTCTTTCCTCTTGAATTTTGAGGAATATACGACCGAGAAAAAGACAGACTACTTAAAAAGTTGCCAGAGTGATTAAAGTTCCGGGAACAAGGCTAAAATACGTTTACAACATATTCTTCCTTTTTTTTCCACATAAAAAGGTTAATAGTCATAGTCATATGTTAGCGTGATTTCAACTTAAAATTAGAGATTATTAGATAATTTTTTTTTAAATGACGGGCAAGAAAGTGAAAGTCTAAAAGGAACGTTTATCGCTTAATTTCTCTCTGCCTCAGATTCATACGTTGTTAAGATCTTTAAAAGGATGGCCTTTGCAGGATACTGAGGTTTATGCTGGCGCGCCTGTGCGGATTTTCCAGATTCAAAAAGAAAGTTTCCTTTTTTTTTTACATGGGAACTGCGTAGCCGCGAAGCACTGCAGGCCTTTCAGAGCAATTTTTGCGCTGCCTTTTAAAAACTTACATTAAGGTTCGCTATTGCCGAAACGGAAGAAACGGAAATTTAAGTATTCGTTAATTTTACGGTGGCGGTACGGTATATTCTGCGTAAGCAATCTGCGGACGGCCGGATTATTAATCAATGTTTGAAAAAAAAAGATAGCAGAAGTGAAGATTTCTTATTTTAACAGCGATAAGGTATATACATGAGGGAAACGAAATATTAAGCGGCACAATATGTGTTTTTTCTATACAAGTACATTCCTTTTTACGTTAAGTATGTGGCGCCGGAAGGAAGTATGGTGCTTTTTTTTTCTTTAGGGCTTGTGCGTGTTCCGCTAGAAGCACATTTCTTTCTTCTTTGTCTGTATAACTACTGTTTCTTAGATCGATCAGTCTATCATCCCATACAACTGGTTCGAAATGACCGACCCTACGTGGAATGCTATTCAGTAGTTCCTGTAGTTCTGCATAGTATTCCAGGTCCTTTCCCTTTGGGAAGTTGTGCGTTCCGCAGGCATTAGAGTCGAAAGTTGTAGTTATCGGTAAGCTTTTACAGAATACTTCGACCATAATAGCCGCCTGTAGTTCCGACAACGGGAACGGGATGACCAACTGCGGGGTCAAGATAAAGGACAGCGTAGGATCTTTTACATAGATCATGTGCTCCCACAAATTGTGCAGATTGACAGACGAGTGCTTGTCGCCAGTAACACCCTCACCTAGCACTTCCAGTCTAACGGAGGGCTCTATAAATGGAAAGCTGTAATAATAGCCTGTGGCGAAAATAATGTAGTCTATATTCTGAAGTACTCTTCCATCAGATAAAGTAACTGAACGATTTTTCCAATCGGCACTGTCTATTGTTTGGACAGTCTCGATTAACTTGGCCTTCAGTTGATTGCTCGCAGGCTCTTTTATACTATTATATACTTTCTTTGCAACGGTAGTTAGTTGGTTGGCAATATCTTGGCCGGAACTGCCGTTTCCCACCACAATAACGACTTTTTCACGGGCAAACTCGCAGTTTTTGAAATCCTTAGAATGAAAGGCGCCCTTATTGTCGAACCATAGATCGAGACCTGCGATATTAGTTGGTAGTTTAGGGACACTGTAGTGACCAGACGCAACAATAACGAAGTCAAAATCCGATTTAGTAGTCCTTAGTTCGTCTTTAGATGTTATCTCCCATTGAGAGTTCTTCTTCTTTAAGTAGGTAACTTCGGTGCTGAAATGGATGCTGATAGCATCTTTGTTGGCAATGAACGTTTTGTAATAGGCTTTCAAGTATTCCCAAATGTTTCTTCGAGACGGATATAAAGGGACGTTTTCCTCGAAGGGAAAGCCGCTAAACTGCATTAACTTCTTTGATATATTGGTTTCCAAATGGTCATACATGACCCTCCCATCACTTTTTTGTTCTGGATAATGCCAGACACCGCCAATATCGTAATCCTTTACAAATATTTCTATTTCAAAATTTGGAAGACTTTGCGAGAAAACTCTTGCAGCTGCCAACCCTCCTGGCCCCCCACCTATGATTGCCAATCTTTTTTTGTCATTCACTGTCATGCCTAGTTACTTCTTGTTATTTCTCGCTTCCTGCTTGAATTTTCTGTATTATTGTATTTTCGACTTGTATAAAAACAGTGGCCCATTTAAATACAGTCCCAAATAACGACTGCGTTTTTGCAGTGGCATTTATCCTTGATATGAGGCTACAGGATTATCTTGCATAATGGCTTTTCTCGGCAAAAAGATGTCTGGCGCTTCCTATGTAAAGGTAATATCATGTGATTAAGAGTGAAAAGAGGAATTTAAAAGGTAGAAAAGGGTTCATGGAATCTTTCATAAAGCAGAACATTAATACTTGCCGCGTTGAAATGAGGTGCGATTTCGTGTTGTGGACGGGACATTAAATTCATCACTTATATAATTAAATATAACGTTATAGTAGATCGTCTCAAAACGGTATAACAACCCGCGCCCACCCTTAAATAGTATTACTTTTGTTCAAGATTAGCTCGAATGGTCGCTGGCAAACTGTTGAAGAACTAGATCGTTTCATGATTAACATCTTGGCGACGCAGAAGTTAATGATATAGAAATAGTGGACTATTTTGATTACTGAGGCTGTAGCCAATAAACGATAACATAAAGGGGGGGATATATAAACTTGTGTCAAAGACTAGTAACGTACGAGTGCTAAATATTATACATGTAATGTTAACGTAGTTTATCATTATACTCAGTGGGAACAAATAAAGGGAAGGGTATGAATGAGGAAGAAATACGAAAAATCCCGGATAAAAACAAAATAGATACAAATAGTATCAAATTTGTAATATTTGTCACCATCTTAATGGCAGGCGAGGGAGCTGTCATCTATCTCAGGACTATACGAAGTACACCAGCTGTAATTACCCCATATTGCCCCACACACGACAGCTAACATTAACCAACCATTATAAGTCATGAATACAAGCATGAGCATGAATGAGAATCCCACTTGCAAACCATATAGAATACTATTGGACACTTTGTCGGCTTGGTTGATCTTGGTCAGAGATCTATTTGGTAACAATACTCTCTGGGATAATTGTCTCTTATGGACACAGTACTTTAAGTACTCATAGAGGTAGGCTAGACCAAAAATTGCTAAACAACTTAAAATCAGTCCAGGCAGGGTCTTGATATGCCACCATTCAAAGACGACACACGTATTCTTGTATGACCACGAAAATAGCATATTCATCGAACAGGTATCATCTCCATCTCCCATATGCATATCACTGTGGTCGTGGCCCGCATTTCCTTCCATCTTGTGATTCATGCTATCCATCTTTTTTTTAGTATCCAATTAACGAAGACGTTACCAGCTGATTGAAGGTTCTCAAAGTGACTGTACTCCATGTTTTCTTATCATCCATGTAGTTATTTTTCAAACTGCAAATTCAAGAAAAAGCCACGCGTGTGCACCTTTTTTTTCCCCTTCCAGTGCATTATGCAATAGACAGCACGAGTCTTTGAAAAAGTAACTTATAAAACTGTATCAATTTTTAAACCTAAATAGATTCATAAACTATTCGTTAATATAAAGTGTTCTAAACTATGATGAAAAAATAAGCAGAAAAGACTAATAATTCTTAGTTAAAAGCACTTTACAACTTGTCACCGTGGTGGAAGTTTTCACCGGCGTAGACAGCCTTGTCACCCAATTCTTCTTCGATTCTCAACAATTGGTTCAACTTAGCCAATCTTTCGGATCTAGCTGGAGCACCAGTCTTGATTTGACCAGTTCTCAAACCGACAACCAAGTCAGCAATGAAAGTGTCTTCAGTTTCACCAGATCTGTGGGAAACCATAACACCCCAACCGGCAGCGAAAGAGTCTTGAGCAGCCTTGATGGATTCAGACAAGGTACCGATTTGGTTGACCTTCAACAACAAAGCGTCGGCAGCCTTCTTTTCGATAGCGGTAGCAATTCTCTTTGGGTTGGTGACAGTCAAGTCATCAGCAACAATTTGAATACCAGCGGTCTTGAAGAAGTGAGACCAAGCTTCCCAGTCATCTTCAGCAAATGGATCTTCGATGGAGACAATTGGGTATCTCTTCATCAAGGAGTGGTACATGTCAGCTAATTCGACACCAGTCAACCACTTGGATTTGTCAGATTCTGGGTTCTTGAAGTCCAAGTCGTACTTACCGTCCTTGAAGAATTCAGAGGAAGCACAGTCCAAACCGATCTTGACCTTACCGTCGTGACCAGCAGCCTTGATAGCGTCAACAATCAAGTCCAAAGCTTCTTCAGCAGTTTGAATGTTTGGAGCAACACCACCTTCGTCACCGACGTTACCGGCAGAAGCACCGTATCTCTTCTTGGTCAAAGACTTCAAGTTGTGGTAAACTTCGGAACCAATTCTCAAAGCTTCAGCGAAGGTCTTAGCACCAGTTGGAGCAATCATAAATTCTTGCAAAGCCAAAGCACCACCAGCGTGGGAACCACCGTTCAAAACGTTCAAGAATGGAACTGGCAAAACGTATGGAGAGGTCTTGGACTTAGACAAGTCAGCCAAATGTTGGTACAATGGGACGTTCTTTTCAGCAGCAGCGGCTCTAGCAGCGGCCATGGAGACACCCAAGATAGCGTTAGCACCCAACTTGGACTTGTTGGCGGTACCATCCAAAGACAACAAGAAGTCATCGACGGCCTTTTGGTCCTTAACATCTAGGTTGGCCTTGACGAAAGCAGCAGCAATGACGTTGTTGACGTTGTTGACAGCGTTCATAACACCCTTACCCATCCACTTGGATTTGTCTTCATCTCTCATTTCCAAAGCTTCGTGGACACCGGTGGAGGCACCAGATGGAACAATGGATCTGAAAACACCCTTTTCGGTGGTTAATTCGACTTCGACGGTTGGGTTACCACGGGAGTCGTAGACGGATCTAGCGTAAACTTTAGAGACAGCCATTATTATTGTATGTTATAGTATTAGTTGCTTGGTGTTATGAAAGAAACTAAGAAAAGAAGAATAAAATAAAAATAAAAGATTGAGACAAGGGAAGAAAAGATACAAAATAAGAATTAATTACAATTGCGTTTGCTATAAATACGTTTTTAACAATCAACTCTGGTAGGAAGATAATGCTTTTTTTTTTATATATGCTTGGTGCCACTTGTCACATACAATTCTACAACCTTCGACAAAAATCCAAATGATAGTAAGATCAAAGCCAGAAAGCAATGGAGAAAAAAAATTAATGAACCACGATGAACCAAATGATCAATACAACCAAAGAAACTACCCTAGTGAGGTGTATGCTGACTTGGTATCACACTTCATGAATTTTGCATATGGCAAAGTCCACGAAAGTGGGCTTCAGAAAAAAGGCGTGCGGTGTGTAGATGTATCAATTAGTGGATGCCAGTTTTGGAACGGGATTCCACTTTCCGCAAGTTGGTGCACGTCGTTAGTGACATAACGCCGCGTTCATCTTTGGGAAGAAGCAGATGCTGAGCGAGGAGGCACTATAGAGTAAAGAACCCTTTCTATACCCGCAGCGTCGACACTTGAACTATCATAAAAGTCGAATTTTTCAGTACTTAACTCTTGAGTAAAGTTTATGAGACACTTCCGAAAAATGCTGGACGCGTTGCTAATGTATTCAATCAGCTTCTGAATTAATTCCAGGGCGGCATCTTCTTGGTAACCAACATCTTCCTGACCGCCATTGTTTGTACGATAGCCTTCGTTTAGTGTTTTCATCATCCCGCTTTTGTGTTTCTCATATAGTACGGGGTCCAGTTGACATAATTTTGCTCTCATAGATTTGATGAACTTGCAAAACTTATATACAATGTCAAATATTTGTAACTGTAGTGGAATCAAGTCAGACAAGCAACGATTTGTCATTATATTTGTTAATCCACCTTCTAGCTCATTTTGGATGGCAACGGCAAGAGTAGGATTTCTGTAGCACTTTTCTAATGAGTATACCTCTTTATCAATTACGTTTTGGTTGAAATATTCCATGATGGTTTTAATGAAGTGGTTCATCTTAGCATGCAGCACTCTCGTTGCCCTTACTATCCTCCTCTTCACAGTGTGCGAATAGCCTCTGTATTTCCAGCTGGGTGTTTTGTTTAAGTCCATCCAAGTCTCATCCAAAAGCCTTGAGTGGTATTGTAAAACTAGTTGGTAGCGCAGGATTATTTGGTATTTTATCATGCATGTCCTACTAATAATAATATTCAATGGATAAGGTATGTTGATGTCAAATTTTAAATGATAAATTGCGCTTTTTGGAGTATATAGTTCTAGATTGGATCCATGGTAGGCTCCCGTTCGTTCTTTGCTTAATTCATCAAAAAGAATGGCATTCATATTCTTGAAATTATTCGCGTGCATCAATGGGTCGCTGTCGTCATTTGCTGAGTTATTCTCAGGTACTTCTGGATAAATTTGGAGGTAGTGCGATAAGACTTGTGGAAGTGTTTCTGTATCGAACTGTATCATCAGGAGTTGCCTCATCAGGTTGTTTGGATTTTCGGATTGTCTCTCTAACTCAAAATTTTGTAGCAGCTTGTCATAGTTTGCATTATTATCATTCCTGTAGTGTTTGGTCAACTCACCCATATTTTTTGTTAGAAACTTTAAAACATTATGACCAGATTGATACCCAAGAAAAATTTGTTGCAAATGTTTTAATACATTGATCAAATCGTAACCTTGAAAAAATAGCTTTAAAAATATTTCATTGGCTCTGCTGTAACATTTATCCACGTAAAGTTCAAGATTAGAACCCTCCATTAAGTCAGCGAAATCATTGATTTCTTGAATGGTTATATCACTGCTATTAGAAGGTATGGTGGGTATTTGTAAGCTAGCTCGAACCACTTTGAGTAAAATACCGGTCCTTAACATCTTGAATAGTAGATTCTTATCCTCTTCTGAGTCACAATCCCGCAACAAAACATCTTTTCTTATGAAGTATTGCGTATCCCACGCTCTGTCTCTTGCGTCAAATATGTTATCCGTCTTACCTTCCAAATCATCATAAGTCATGAATTCTTGGTAAGGGTCGTTTAAAATACCCTGTGTTAGCCATTCATACAGCATTGTGCAATAGTCTTGGCTTATATTATTCAATAGCTTCTTCAAAAACATTACGCTTGACCTATCACCCAAATTTTCCAGTATTTTTTGCTGAAAAATTTTCAATATGGCACCACCTTTGGGTACCGGATATACTGTTGTGTCAAATGCTACCATTAATCGTAAGTGCAAGCTGCTTTCATTTTTCATACTGTCCATAAAATTATTGAAATCTTCTTGTGAAGATTGGTTCGTCCTTCTTTCTTCTATTTCTCTACAAATTTCTTCATAAATATTGTACAGCAACTCCATTTGTTTGTTTACTTCTGTTTCATTAATGATTTGTTCTAGTTCTCTGATAGAAAAGTTTGGCACTTTGTTAAAGTCCCTTTCAAGCCTTTCAACTAACGTTTTTAAGTAGACGTCTTCTAAGAATCTTCTGATTTCATAAGCAAATCTTTGCAAAACCATCCCAAAGCTTGTGTCAGACCATTTTTCATACGCCCTTGTTAATATCATGTATTGCTTACCATACCTAACAATTCTTCTACTGAATGTTTTGAATGATGGATCCATTTTCTTGGCAATCTTAAATTCTATCGGTGTCTCTGGGTCACTAGGTTCATAATCATTAAAATATCTGATGTATGTTCCTTCAAGTCCAATCAATACATTTAATAGGTCTTTTACAACTAATGCCTCTTGTACACGCCTTTGATCAGGGGCTGATATTTTTTCTAGCGAAAAGGACTTTAACTTAGGATTTGTACTCCATAATGGTTGATGGTTGACTAGCTTTCCAAGTAACGGAATATTGTTGGTATATCTCAGTAGCTCTGCCCTGTCATCTACCTCTTTGATTTCCATTTTTTCACGCAAGATGTGTACAAAGCAATCTTAGATCAGTTTGATAATAAATATTATGGATACACAAACAACTTCTTGGCACGCAACAATTAGTCTATAATGAAGAAAGAACCAGGTGGTATCGCTTTCGATGACTTTTCAACTTAGTTCCTTTTTGTTTACATTTTCATTACTTATTTTGGCGTTTTTTGTTGTTCCGCGACTACCAGGGGAAGGGTAATAGCAACGCTTTAGATATGAATGCCAAATTAATGTGAATTATTAGGAGGGGAAACTTGGATACGTGAAGTGAACGCATAGATCTTCAAATCGTATAGTTTTTATCATATCACTTTAGACATTGATGGAACTACTCCTCTTACCAATTTCTTAGCCGTCAGCAACGAACTTAAAACGTATTGATTAAACGCCCGTATCATACATAATAAAGAAATACAACTTATTCTCATAAAAAGAAAGTATCAAAAAGGTAGCTTTACCGACACTTTCACTGATCTTTTTTGAAAAATACGGTGAACATTGAGGACTTTATTACATTTTATGTTTATGTTTTGTGAGTAAAGTCAAGAATTTGTCTTCTTGTTAAAACTACAAAAAATAATGTATGCAAAATAGTATAGCAAGATCATTTTAATAATTCAATGTTATAAACGTTAGAGTCAAAAATTTAGTAGCTTAATTACGGAAAGTGGCACCACAATATGTACCAATGCTATTATATGCAAAATATTAAGCAATCTCATCAGATTCATCATCTTCCCATTCAAAAACATCGTTGCCTAGTTGTTCGACCTCCTGCTTTATGACTGACAAACCGCTAATTTCTTCAAGGTAAAGTGGATGCTCCAAGGCCTTTTTAACAAATTCCCAACCTAAGTCTGTAAATGCTTCGATAACTTTAGGGCTACATGCTGGACAATGCTCATAGGCTGGAGTTTCTAATTTTAAGATGGAAAAATTATGCAAAAACCCACGTATTTGATGAGGTATATCCCCTAATACTGTTGTTTCTGAACCAGAGTATTTGGTCTGTAGTAAGGAAGTCATCAATTCAACTGCTAAAGAAGAGGCCATCATAGCAACGCCGGGTCTAGTTACTGTGCACATTTGATCCAAAGTCCTGTCAGTTAAACTGTCAGTTGGTGCTACCACATCATGGCAAAAATAACAGCCCAGTTGTTTTGAAGACTGTTCATCTCTATTACCATGCCTCATAACTAAGTAGCTATCAAACCCCAGAGCAGCATTAATAACGGTTTTGTTTTCGATGTTGCTCAATAACGACGGAAGCCATCTGCTTTCTCGAGAATCCACCAATAAAAAAATGATATCATGCTCTTTTATTAATGCTCTTAATCTATCAAAATCCTTATGCTGAGCCTCCTCGTTTACTAATTTATGACCGATCATAGGAATACTTAATTTCACACCAGTAGCGTCCATTAAAGGAAATATTCTTTTCAAAGACGCAGCCGCAAGTTCTGCCTTTGGCTTTCCACAGTCCTCAAAATTATATAACGCTTGCCTCACTGGATTTGAATATGAAACTGTACCGTTATCCACAAATGTTATTTTTCTAACCCCCCATGCTATCAATGCGCGTGAAACATAACAACCTAGTGTACCAGCACCTAGTAGTAGTACTTTTGTGTTTTTGATGATATCTAGATTTAAGTCAGGAAGAATTCTCCATTTCATTAGCTTCAAATTTAAATCCACGGATTGGTCAGCAATTTTTAAAGGATCTAACAATGAACTTAAATCAACAACACGTGGTGCTAGCTTACCTTGCACATTCCTTTCCCATCCAGAAACTTTCATATCTGGGTTACTTGAGGATGATTGTGGGTCAATAGAAGCAAATGTAGCATTTAATGCAAAGCTACCTTCGTTCTGTCTAATAATTAATAGTTTGAAATCTATCAAGTCAGGAACATCGTATTGCAACACGCTGAGAAAATTTTTGGTTAGAGCAGAAGGGACGTTTTCCATCGTACTAGTGTCCCTTATCGCCAAAACTTTAGTTTTTCGAATAATACACTTGTCATAATTTACTATTTCATCGTCTGCATCCAGTATACACACCCATTTTGAGTAATTGACATCAAACCATTTTTGACACTTTGAGAACAGCCCTTTTAAACTCGGCTCTGGCCGCACATGTAAAACTGTTGAAGAGGGTCTTTGAAAACAGGGAACACCTAACCAGTAATAAAACCTGTACTTTTTTAGGTCAGCAAAACTAATAATCACAAAAGAAACACACTTATTGATATCCTTTATTCCATCTTCCCAGCATTCCAATGCTCTTTGATGTAAAAATAGTTGCTTATCAAGATTCTTAAACTCGTCTAATACATTAAAATTGAAAATACTGCCCTGTAAAGGCACTTCATTAGTACGCTTATTATTGTGTTTTTCAAAGCTTCGATTTGTTAAGAATAATGGAACTTGATCAGCAGATTTAGGAATGTTGTGTAAATCTAGATTCACAGTAAGTGGTTGGCATGTTGAATCTAATTTCAGAACATCGAGTTTCAATCTCGATAATTCTTGGAAAAAAGATGTATCCAGAAATGATTTAAAAGCTGGTGCATAATTTAAGACCCTTTCTGACGACATTTTATTCTTGATTATCTTATATTTGTTGAAATATAATGAACTTTAGTTATCTAAGTAGCATCGTAAAATAATGAGTTCCCTTAATTTTTTTGTTTTGCCGTGCCGGAAAGGGTGTCCAAAGGAATCTCATGGATTAAAAAAGCGGAAGTTTAAAAATCTTGCGTAAGAGCTCTACAAATGAAAAATCTTGCTTGCCTATCTAGTTTTCAACATGTGGTGGCTTGTTCTTCCATAAAGTACATTTTACATCCATATATATGTATATAGATAAACTGAAATGCTAGTGTTTGTTAAGAGTATATACTACTCTCCATTCTTTGGTGTTTTTTTACTGCTGAGATTCAACGGGTGTGTTCTCGACTCCATCTTCTAATGTCATTTCATCTAACTCGTCCAATAATTCATCAATGTTGATTTGTGGAGCGTCTTCATCCTCGTCTTCATCCATTTCATGCTCTTCAGGAGGTACATTTGCTTCGCGGTTTTTGTATAGGTTAACACTTTGTCTTAATTCAGCATCCTCTTCTAATTCTTGTAAGAATAGTTCGTAGTCCTTTTCTGCACGTTCCATTTCTTGCTTTTGAGCTCTTGAATTGTAATCTAAGGATGCATCGATATCTTTGTGTTCCTTAGCCATTCTCTTTAACTTCCAGTGTCTGCTCTTTTTGCTCTTTCTTTGATACAATTTCTTCACAAGAACTACATCAGGCACATAATCGATATTTAACCCATCAAAAAGATCTGAGTTGTAATTCGAGTTTGCAATGAAATAACCCATAACACTATCACCTGCATGGCAAATACCACCGAGATGAGACCTGACGTAGTAGACTTGGTCATTAACACCCAAGTCAGACGTTCTAGCAACAGTAATGTCAGCTAAGACACGATTTCCCCTGCTTATACCTGTAGAATCCACGTCCAGAACAATGAACTCCACCAACTGGGTCACATCAGCCAGGGCGTTGAATGGAGCCCTCCAGTACACAGATGGTGACAGATCCGCGGTTTGCAAAGTAGTCGGATCCATAAACTGGACAGTGTTAGAAATCTTAGAACATAGAACAAATTGAGAAATGTTACCCATAGATTTAGCCAGTTTTTTTGGTAAAACGACCAAGTCATCTTTACAGATAGGAACAATCTCGACAGAATATGAAAATTTATAAGTAGATGCACCAGTATGTGTATCTTGAGAAATAAGTTCTTCAGACTTTTTATGTTTAATCGGAACAACAGCGTTCAAAAAATCAATCATCTTAACTGCGTGGTTTTTTTGCGCATAGAAGAAATCCAACCCGTCCTTAGCTTCACTAATGGAAATGGTATCCACATGAGCATTATGCTTCAAAATCAGTTGTTCCAAAAACAAAAATGTTCTCTTGTGAGGCACTTTTTGTCTAATTTGGACAGTAGCCCTCCAAGTATTTGTAGTGTAGGATCTGGCACAGTCTGGACATTGCATCGCAATAACAATGTATTCTACTTCGAAAGTTTGCTGAATAATAGTATTTGTCATGGCTTCTCCCTGCACGGTAAGTTTAATTCTAATACGTCTAGAATGGGGTTCTGTCCAAATGAATGAAGCATCCACTAATCTGACTTTTGTTAGGCCCTTCAAACGACGCAAACAAATGGCCAGTAATTCTCTAGATTCTAATTCTGCTCTGATCCATTGTCCAGGTGGTTGCAAAAATCTTTCACAGTTTCTGCAAAATGAAATGTTCGCTTCTCTTGGAATACCTTGAGTAATGTCCACAGTCAGTTTGATACAGTCATAACACATAACCAGCCCAGTGGACCCATCGATTGGGGTACCACAGTTACAACATAGAAGAGTAGCAGCATTTTGGTGCTGGTGCGGATCTATAGGTGTGAATTCCATCCTTTTGTCAAATTCCTCAACGTTTATTAGACAATAAAATGTAGTGTTATGTACCAGGCGACAAATAAAAGATAAAGCCAAGGTTCCTCAAAACATAGTTAAATCATCACAACTGCTAGTAATTTTTCTTTTCCAATGCGATGAGCTTCAAAAAATTTTCCAACTACAAGAGAAAAAGAAAAAAAAATAAGTTACCCGTCGGTGATTGTACGTAATTGAATTTACAGCGATTTTCTCACCCGTTATATAGAAACATACTTCATATGTGCCAAAATTGTATCTATCAGTTGTCCTGGAAAACAGTATCCAGATTGTACGATATGTACGTCTTTAAATCTTATTTAGAATTTTTCAAGAGCGCAAACTTTTCCCGTCATTTTGCTTCTTCTTTTGCTGTCTTTTTCTCTCACCGAAGTTTTCCTTTTGCATTGCCATCAGCGATTCCCTCTTCGCCTTGGTTACCTTGGTCAAGGCTTTTCTTATTACAGCGGTATCGTGTACCTTGTTTGTCTCTGTCATCTTCTTGTTGATACGGTCCTCAATGGCCTGTATCCTAGAAACATCTCGCTGGGTAACGAATGATATGGCGTCACCAATTCTGCCAGCACGGGCCGTACGACCAGATCTATGGATGAATACATCTGGGTCTGAAGGTATATCGTAATTCACTACAAGCTCAACAGTTGGGATATCCAAACCTCTGGATGCTACATCTGTAGCGATGAGGATTCTTGCAGCGTTAGCTCGAAATCTATGTAAGGAATTTGTTCTTTCCTGTTGGGGCATTTGAGAGTGCAACGACGCTACCCTCACTTCCAACTGCTTCAGGGTTCTTCTAAGGATCTCCGCGGTCATTGTTCTATTTACAAATATTATAGCGGTTTTATTCTCATATTCCTCGCATGTTAATAATTGGTACAAATATGCTTCTTTGACGTGTTCTGGAACCAAGATATACTCTATTTTCAACGTCGATGGAATAGCCACATTATCTACACTTTCTACTTGGTAAGCGAACAATGGGGGTTTCCCTTTCTGCACTGGTGCATTTTGTAACGACTTTACTTGGTCCGTTATAGTTGCAGTGAATAGAAGTGTTTGTCTCTTATCCTTGGGAGGTAGAGCACTTATACATGTTGCTAAATGATCGGCAAACGTGCTAGTTAGCAAAATATCGGCTTCATCTAGAACTAAATATTTAGCTCTCATTAGCCCTCCAACGGTATCATCTCCGCTGCTCATGATATGATGTGCCAGACGTCCAGGCGTGGCAATAATAAAGTGCGGCTTCCTTTGTAAATCCAATGCCTGCTGAACGATGCTTTCACCACCAACTATAACTGACACGCGAATGTTCATACTGCTACCAAGTGCAGTAAATTGTTCGGCAATTTGCATGGCTAACTCTCTGGTTGGGGTCAAGACCACTCCAAACATCCCTGACGGATCTTCGGACCATTTAGTCAGCATAGGCCCTGCAAATGCAATAGTTTTACCAGAACCAGTCTTGGCACCACCAATACAATCTCTTCCTTCTAAGATTTTGGGAATACAAGCCTTTTGGATAGCGGTTGGCTGAGTAATTTTCATAGCTCTTAAGGATTCCGTAAGCCATTTTGAAAGACCTAAAGATTTAAAGTCTGCCATCTTGAAAAGTTTCTGATATGCTGCGGAGGTCTAAAGCGTCTGTATTATACGACTGATAATATTCCTATACAATTATTTATTCAAAAACTAAGTAAATTGCCAGTTTATATTTACTATTTACAATCCGCGATGAGGTAAAAATTTTTTTTCCTCTTCTCACGGCTTCTATGGCAAAAAACTAAATGCTATAATATTATGCTGAATGGGATAAAAGAAAAAAAACATCCGAAGAGTTGTACAGATCTACTTGTCAAATTCAGACTGACGAGCACACTTAAACATCTTTTTCTTTAACACATCTATGTTTTCCTCTCTGAGGGCGCTTATCGGAACACAGTCCCATCCCTGACTTTTGGAAAATTTCTCAACCTGTAGGTACTTGGCAAAAGATTCGGATTTCTCGGCATCAATATCGACTTTATTACATACAATTAGTATGTTTTTGGTCTTGACTTTCTCTAAAGTACCAACTTCCTCTATCAGTAATTGTAAGTCATTCAAAGGGTTTTTATTAGAGAGGTCAAGGACAAATACCCAACCATTGGAACGTTCTATATGCCTTAGAAACTCAAGACCCATCCCTTTGTCTAATGATGCTCCCTGTATTATTCCAGGTATATCGGCCACAGTGAAGACGTCTTGCCCAAAACCCAAGGAAACTGTGCCAATCGTAGGGCTCAGTGTGGTGAATTGCCAGTGCCCTATTTTCGGTTTTGCATTTGAGATTTTGTTTAGTATAGTTGATTTTCCAGCGTTAGGCAAACCAATGAGTCCAAGATCAGCAATGCTTTTCAATTCGAATAAAAAATGCTGTTCCAACCCATTCCTGCCGGGTTTGGAAAATCTTGGATTTCTAATCAAATTTGTTAAAAAGTGCATGTTACCGAGTCCACCTTGGCCACCTTTCAGCAGACATACTGGTTTCGTCATTGGCTGATTTAAGTCAAGACCAGCCAGTGGAAACTGATCATTAAACAGTTCAGATTGTTCTAACGAGTGGTCGTATGCCCCCATTTTCTTATGTAAATCTTTGAACCAGTCCTTATTCTCATGGTATTCCTTGGCCTTGTCCTTGAAGAGCCAACTCTCCGCCATTTCATGTCTGTATAGTTGTATTTTTTTCCGATGAGAATCAGAAGAAACGCTTAAGTTGACGGCTGTTGAGCCAAGTATAGACCTTAATGTAGCATTATTGTCTTTGCGCATTTCTCTTTCCACGAGCTCTCGAACTTTTTGGGGTGGTAAGCACCATTTTACAACAGTACCCACAGGAACTTGTATTAAAACATCTCTTCCTCGCATGCCATCCAGTTGCCTGGCAGCACCTGCTTCTCCGTCTTCAGCGGTATATGTGGTCTTCATCTTCGCCAAAGATCCCAACCCCGCAACAGCTTGAATATAAACACTACCACCAGCTCCCCCATCTCCACCATCCGGAGGACCTATAGACCTCCCTGCATCCCTAAAGAAGGAGACAGCTCCACTTCCACCAGCGCCACTTTTGCATTTCACTATTCGAACATCCACGAAATTGCCCTGGCTATGCTTATGCTTATTATACCGTTGTAGATAGTTGACAGAAGTGACTTCGCCCAGAGGAACATTAATGTGTCTTGTGTAACTGACATCATGGTCGGACTTTTTCTGTTCTGGGTGAGTTATAGGTCTTAGGGTTTCTAGCCATTGTTCATTGTCAGCCGCTCTAGGTGCATTATCAGGAACTTTCGTCGAATATACTCTTGGTAAAAATCTTTCAAGCCGTAATTCTCTTTTGAAAACGCTAGACCAAGCTATCGACATATCTAGATGCTCTGGCCGAGGACTGATTCTTGATGATATTCTCCTCAGTACGTACACATCCTATTAAACGCTAAATAAACCAACATGTTTTTTCCTTCAGTACTATTTCGGGGAAGTGAAAATAATAGATAGAACAAATAAAATACTAAAAAGCTCTTTAAAAAATAATACAATTTTTCTCTTTCTTCCCTCCCACTCAACAAGTATGTATAACTCTATCTAACTTGTGCAGGCTGGTTAAATAAAATGTGCTTATTCTAAAACTATGTCACCTTCTTTATCTACAGGATAGCTTTCCGATGGAGCATTTATTTCAGACTTTAATGAATCTATCTTCTGGATCATTTTTTTCATAGAATGTGCATCATCACCGAACATAAGCATTTCTATATCGTCCCATTCTTTTCGCCAATGGTTTAGTTCCTTTGTCAAAGTAGAGAGTCTTTCCTTTAAGGAATACTTATTCTCTAAACCAAATTTGGCACGTGCCATTTTGATCTGATCTAGATAGTTCTTGATTTGAGCGTCTACACCACGTATATCAGTATCAGGCGCACAGTACTGCTCGAGAATACCCTGAAGTTTCTCAGATGGAACCCATTTATCCATTTCAAACACTGTCACTGATGGATCAGACACTTCCACCTGCTTTGCCAAATCAACCGAAAGCCGCTTCAGTAAATTTATGTACCTTAAAGTATCCCTATTCAAATGTTCGAAAGTAGAATAGTATTCGCTAATACTCTTAGGATTCTGTACTCCAGCTGCAACGTCCCTTCCAGTTTTTGTATCCTCCAAAAGCTGTGCTTCTCTTGTTTGATATTTATCGTATCGCAGGCGGATGGAACTATTTATCAGCTCCCTGTGTAAATCAGGCAACTTCTTGAGGGATTCAGTAAGCAGATCATCAGATGATCTAGGGTCTGCCAATACTGATAATATATCTAAAATATTTAATAAGTGGGTTTGGCTTTCCTGCAAACTTTGTTCCTCCTCGCAGAGAGATTCAAAATACGTACGACCTTCTTCCTTTGTCATGCTATGAACTTGATAACTTGAGCAGTGTAAACCTGATAAACTAGTCGCTGTTGTTTCTTACTGTAAGATACTGCACTTCTGCAGCTTCTTAAGTATTCTACTTACCAAGCTTCTATTATTTTTCAATGCGCGTACATAAAAAGCACTTCGGGTAAAACAAAGACTTCATAATAGCAGACCAAGTACTGCGGTACTCACATCAAATTAAGAGGAAGAAGGGAGTATTAGCGAGCGGAAAACTGAAATCTGGATATATACTGATCAGAATCAGATTGTGAAACATTTAGAACCATGAATGACGACAGCCAGGATAAAATAATACATGATATACGTATTCAGCTACGAAAGGCTGCCACAGAATTATCACGATGGAAGCTATACGGCTCCTCAAAGTGGGCAGCAGAGGCGCTAGCAGGTCTTGCAGAAGCTATTGATGTTGATCAAACACACTCTTTAGCCGATGAATCGCCACTAAGAAATAAACAAGGTGTACCGAAACAGATGTTTGAAATACCACAAAACGGGTTTGGCCTATCAGAGACTGAGTATGACCTGTACCTCCTTGGTTCTACGTTGTTTGATGCTAAAGAGTTTGATCGATGCGTTTTTTTTCTAAAAGATGTCACTAATCCATACCTTAAGTTCTTAAAATTATACAGTAAATTTCTATCGTGGGATAAGAAAAGCCAGGAAAGTATGGAAAATATCTTAACTACAGGGAAGTTTACGGACGAAATGTACAGAGCTAACAAAGATGGGGATGGTAGTGGGAATGAGGATATAAATCAAAGTGGGCACCAACGCGCCAATTTAAAAATGGTCAGCAATGAGCATGAGTCACAATCGAACATATCATCTATTTTGAAGGAAATTAACACATTTCTGGAGTCTTATGAAATAAAGATAGACGATGATGAGGCCGATTTAGGGTTAGCACTGTTGTATTATTTACGAGGGGTCATCTTAAAGCAAGAGAAGAATATTTCTAAGGCAATGTCGTCATTCTTGAAATCTCTGAGTTGCTACTCCTTTAATTGGTCCTGCTGGCTGGAGTTAATGGACTGTTTACAAAAGGTCGACGATGCATTGCTTTTAAATAATTATCTATATCAAAATTTCCAATTCAAATTTTCTGAAAATCTTGGTAGTCAACGAACGATAGAATTTAATATAATGATCAAATTTTTCAAGCTAAAAGTGTTTGAGGAGCTTAATGGCCAGTTAGAGGACTACTTTGAAGATTTAGAGTTTTTGTTACAAGTTTTCCCCAATTTCACTTTTTTAAAGGCTTACAATGCTACCATTAGTTACAACAATTTGGATTATGTTACCGCAGAAAGCCGATTTGATGACATCGTTAAACAAGACCCGTACCGTCTCAACGATTTGGAAACCTACTCCAATATTCTATACGTCATGCAGAAGAATTCAAAATTAGCCTATTTGGCGCAATTCGTCTCCCAAATAGATAGATTTAGACCGGAAACATGTTGTATCATAGCGAACTATTACAGTGCCCGACAGGAACATGAAAAATCTATCATGTATTTCCGTCGAGCACTAACTTTGGATAAAAAAACAACAAACGCATGGACTTTGATGGGTCACGAATTTGTTGAACTAAGCAATTCACATGCTGCAATAGAATGCTATCGTCGGGCTGTAGATATATGCCCTCGAGACTTCAAAGCATGGTTTGGTTTGGGCCAGGCTTATGCTCTCCTGGACATGCATTTATATTCTCTTTACTACTTCCAGAAAGCTTGCACTTTGAAACCTTGGGATCGTCGGATTTGGCAAGTATTGGGAGAATGTTATAGTAAGACGGGAAATAAGGTAGAAGCTATAAAATGCTACAAAAGATCCATAAAAGCTTCACAAACGGTCGATCAAAATACTTCAATATATTACCGGTTAGCGCAACTATATGAAGAACTTGAAGACTTGCAAGAATGTAAGAAGTTCATGATGAAATGTGTAGATGTGGAAGAACTTCTGGAAGGTATAGTAACAGATGAAACCGTGAAGGCTAGGCTTTGGCTGGCAATATTTGAGATTAAGGCAGGAAACTACCAATTGGCTTATGATTATGCCATGGGGGTATCTAGTGGAACGTCTCAAGAGATTGAAGAGGCTCGTATGCTGGCTCGGGAGTGCAGAAGGCATATGTAGTGAAGTGAACATACACATAGCTATTCGTACTAAATGATATGAAATTTTTATAAATGCCAGGCTATATAGCTATTTAAAGTGACCATGGCAGAAGGATGAACCGAGGTAATACGGCTAGTACAAAAGCAACAAAGTTAGGAATACAATTTGAGAAAAGAAGACCATAGAAAATACTTGTGCGATTGAACTTCTTTCCAAAAAAAAAAATAGCGTCAAAGAAAGATGAGTGGAATACCGCCCCCACCTCCTGGTTTTGAAGAGGACAGCGACTTAGCACTTCCACCACCACCACCACCACCGCCTGGATACGAGATCGAAGAACTGGATAATCCGATGGTGCCATCATCGGTAAATGAGGATACATTTCTTCCGCCTCCACCACCTCCTCCAAGCAACTTCGAAATAAACGCTGAAGAAATTGTGGACTTCACATTACCACCGCCACCACCCCCTCCAGGTCTAGATGAATTAGAGAATAAAGCAGAAAAGAAAGTAGAATTACATGGAAAGAGAAAACTGGACATAGGAAAAGCTACTTTCGTCACTCGAAAATCAAGGAAGCGTGCAAAAAAAATGACCAAAAAGGCAAAGAGAAGCAATTTATATACTCCTAAAGCCGAGATGCCACCGGAACATCTGCGAAAGATTATTAATACTCACAGTGACATGGCCTCCAAAATGTACAATACTGATAAAAAGGCTTTTCTAGGCGCCCTAAAGTATTTACCGCACGCGATCTTAAAATTGTTAGAGAACATGCCTCATCCATGGGAGCAAGCCAAAGAAGTTAAAGTTTTATATCACACTTCAGGAGCCATAACATTTGTGAATGAAACACCAAGAGTAATAGAGCCTGTATATACTGCCCAATGGTCAGCTACTTGGATAGCAATGAGGAGAGAAAAACGAGATAGAACACATTTTAAAAGAATGAGATTTCCACCTTTCGATGATGACGAACCACCTCTGTCATATGAACAGCACATAGAAAATATCGAGCCACTGGATCCTATAAATCTTCCCTTAGACTCTCAAGATGATGAATATGTTAAAGATTGGCTCTACGATTCCCGGCCCTTGGAGGAGGATAGTAAAAAGGTCAATGGTACATCTTATAAAAAGTGGAGTTTTGATTTACCTGAAATGTCGAACTTATATAGGTTATCAACGCCACTTAGAGATGAAGTAACTGACAAAAATTACTATTATCTTTTCGATAAAAAATCTTTTTTTAACGGTAAAGCCCTTAATAACGCAATCCCTGGAGGTCCTAAATTTGAACCTTTATACCCAAGAGAAGAGGAGGAAGATTATAACGAATTCAACTCTATAGATAGAGTGATATTTAGGGTTCCTATTAGAAGCGAATATAAGGTAGCGTTTCCTCATCTATATAATTCCCGGCCTCGTTCAGTGCGCATACCATGGTATAATAATCCAGTGTCGTGTATTATCCAGAACGATGAGGAGTACGACACGCCTGCACTTTTTTTTGATCCATCGCTGAACCCAATACCTCACTTTATTGATAATAATTCATCCCTCAACGTATCAAATACAAAGGAAAACGGTGATTTCACTTTACCTGAAGATTTTGCACCTCTTTTGGCTGAAGAAGAAGAACTTATTTTTCCAAATACAAAAGATGCGATGTCGTTATATCATTCACCTTTTCCATTTAATAGAACTAAAGGAAAAATGGTGAGAGCACAAGATGTTGCCCTGGCTAAAAAATGGTTTTTGCAACATCCTGACGAGGAGTATCCCGTTAAAGTTAAGGTCTCTTACCAAAAGCTCTTGAAGAACTACGTGCTAAATGAATTGCACCCTACTTTGCCAACGAACCACAACAAAACTAAGTTATTAAAGAGTTTAAAAAATACCAAGTATTTTCAACAAACTACAATTGATTGGGTAGAGGCAGGACTCCAGCTATGTCGACAAGGACACAATATGTTAAATTTATTAATCCACAGAAAGGGCCTAACTTATTTACATCTCGACTACAATTTCAATTTAAAACCAACTAAAACCTTAACCACAAAAGAACGTAAAAAGTCAAGACTTGGAAACTCATTTCATTTGATGCGTGAATTGCTAAAAATGATGAAACTGATTGTAGATACACATGTGCAGTTTAGGTTAGGAAATGTAGATGCCTTCCAGTTAGCAGATGGTATACATTATATTTTGAACCACATAGGACAATTGACTGGTATTTATCGTTATAAATATAAAGTAATGCATCAAATCCGCGCATGTAAAGATCTGAAACATATCATATATTATAAGTTTAATAAAAATTTGGGAAAAGGACCTGGTTGTGGATTTTGGCAACCTGCGTGGAGAGTGTGGCTAAATTTCTTAAGAGGCACTATACCACTACTCGAAAGATATATTGGAAACCTTATCACACGTCAATTTGAAGGCCGTTCTAATGAAATTGTCAAAACTACAACTAAACAAAGACTTGACGCCTACTACGATCTTGAGTTACGAAACTCGGTCATGGATGACATTTTAGAAATGATGCCTGAGAGTATTCGACAGAAAAAGGCAAGAACTATACTGCAACATTTAAGCGAGGCTTGGAGATGTTGGAAGGCTAATATTCCATGGGATGTTCCTGGTATGCCAGCCCCAATCAAAAAAATAATTGAACGGTATATAAAATCCAAAGCTGATGCCTGGGTATCTGCAGCTCATTACAATCGAGAACGTATAAAGCGTGGAGCTCACGTCGAAAAGACTATGGTTAAAAAAAATCTGGGGCGTTTAACGAGACTTTGGATCAAAAATGAGCAGGAACGTCAAAGGCAAATACAGAAAAACGGTCCCGAAATTACTCCCGAAGAGGCTACGACCATATTTTCTGTTATGGTTGAGTGGCTTGAATCAAGGAGCTTTTCACCAATACCATTTCCACCTTTAACTTACAAAAATGATACTAAGATATTAGTTCTTGCCCTCGAAGACCTAAAAGATGTCTACGCATCAAAAGTACGTTTAAATGCATGTGAAAGGGAAGAACTTGCGTTGATAGAGGAGGCTTATGATAATCCTCACGATACTTTGAACAGAATCAAAAAGTACTTGTTGACCCAGCGAGTTTTTAAGCCTGTTGATATAACCATGATGGAAAACTATCAAAACATTTCCCCTGTTTATTCAGTTGATCCCTTGGAAAAGATTACCGATGCATATCTTGATCAGTATTTATGGTACGAAGCTGACCAACGAAAGCTTTTCCCAAACTGGATTAAACCAAGTGATTCAGAGATACCACCTCTTCTGGTATACAAGTGGACTCAGGGTATAAACAACCTATCTGAAATTTGGGATGTATCCAGAGGCCAATCTGCAGTTTTGCTTGAGACTACTTTGGGTGAAATGGCCGAAAAAATTGACTTTACTTTACTTAATAGATTACTTCGCCTGATTGTAGATCCTAATATTGCTGACTATATTACTGCAAAAAATAATGTTGTTATCAACTTTAAAGATATGAGTCACGTCAACAAATATGGCTTAATACGCGGGTTGAAGTTCGCTTCTTTCATATTCCAATATTACGGACTAGTTATAGATCTTTTACTATTGGGTCAGGAAAGGGCTACAGATTTGGCTGGTCCAGCTAACAATCCAAATGAATTTATGCAATTCAAGAGCAAAGAAGTAGAAAAGGCACATCCGATCAGACTTTACACCAGATATTTAGATCGTATATATATGCTTTTTCACTTTGAAGAAGATGAGGGAGAGGAATTGACTGATGAATACTTGGCAGAGAATCCAGATCCAAACTTTGAAAACAGCATCGGATACAATAATAGAAAATGTTGGCCCAAAGATTCGCGCATGAGGCTAATACGTCAGGACGTTAACCTAGGGCGAGCAGTGTTTTGGGAAATTCAAAGTAGGGTGCCAACTTCGTTAACGTCAATTAAATGGGAAAATGCTTTTGTTTCCGTATACAGTAAAAACAATCCGAACTTACTCTTCTCTATGTGTGGTTTTGAAGTCAGAATATTACCAAGACAAAGAATGGAAGAGCTGGTTTCTAACGATGAAGGTGTTTGGGATTTAGTTGACGAAAGAACCAAGCAAAGAACTGCAAAAGCATATTTAAAGGTGTCTGAAGAAGAAATCAAAAAATTTGACAGCAGAATAAGAGGCATATTGATGGCCTCCGGTTCAACCACTTTTACTAAAGTGGCCGCTAAATGGAACACTTCACTGATATCCCTTTTCACATACTTTAGAGAAGCCATTGTTGCCACGGAGCCGTTATTAGATATCCTGGTGAAAGGAGAAACAAGAATTCAAAACCGTGTCAAACTTGGTTTAAATTCGAAAATGCCAACAAGATTTCCACCTGCTGTTTTTTATACACCAAAAGAACTTGGTGGGTTGGGTATGATTAGTGCTTCTCATATTTTAATTCCTGCATCTGACTTAAGTTGGTCAAAACAGACCGATACTGGAATTACGCATTTTCGTGCTGGTATGACGCACGAGGATGAAAAATTAATCCCAACTATCTTCCGTTACATCACTACTTGGGAAAATGAATTTTTAGACTCTCAAAGGGTGTGGGCCGAGTATGCAACGAAAAGGCAGGAAGCTATTCAGCAGAATAGGAGGTTAGCTTTTGAAGAACTTGAAGGATCGTGGGATCGTGGTATACCTCGTATTAGCACTTTATTTCAAAGAGATCGACATACTCTAGCGTATGACAGAGGTCACAGAATCCGTAGGGAATTTAAACAGTACTCTCTAGAGAGAAACAGCCCCTTTTGGTGGACAAACTCCCACCATGACGGTAAATTATGGAATTTAAATGCCTATAGAACTGATGTGATTCAAGCCCTAGGAGGTATTGAAACAATTTTGGAACACACTTTATTTAAGGGGACTGGTTTTAATTCATGGGAAGGTTTGTTTTGGGAAAAGGCGTCCGGGTTTGAGGATTCCATGCAATTTAAGAAGCTAACTCATGCTCAAAGAACTGGTTTAAGCCAAATTCCAAATCGTAGATTTACCTTATGGTGGTCACCAACTATTAACAGAGCAAATGTCTATGTCGGTTTCTTGGTGCAATTGGATCTGACTGGTATCTTCCTCCATGGTAAAATTCCTACGTTAAAAATATCTTTAATTCAAATATTCCGTGCTCATTTGTGGCAAAAAATACATGAAAGTATAGTTTTTGATATTTGTCAAATCCTCGATGGTGAGCTAGATGTTTTGCAAATTGAATCTGTGACTAAAGAAACAGTGCATCCCCGCAAATCGTACAAAATGAATTCATCTGCCGCTGACATAACTATGGAAAGTGTTCATGAATGGGAAGTTTCAAAACCCTCCCTATTACATGAAACAAATGACTCATTTAAGGGATTGATTACCAACAAAATGTGGTTTGATGTACAATTGAGATACGGTGATTATGATTCTCATGATATATCTCGTTATGTGAGGGCAAAATTCCTCGATTATACAACAGATAATGTCAGCATGTATCCCTCCCCAACAGGTGTTATGATCGGTATCGATCTGGCTTATAACATGTATGATGCCTATGGTAATTGGTTCAACGGATTAAAACCTTTGATACAAAATAGTATGAGAACAATTATGAAAGCTAACCCAGCATTATATGTCCTTCGTGAACGTATTAGAAAAGGTCTTCAAATATATCAATCTAGTGTACAGGAACCATTTTTAAACTCCTCAAACTATGCCGAGTTATTCAATAACGACATTAAACTCTTCGTTGACGACACTAATGTGTATAGAGTTACTGTCCACAAGACTTTTGAAGGGAACGTTGCTACAAAAGCAATTAATGGTTGCATTTTCACTTTAAATCCAAAGACTGGGCATCTGTTTCTGAAAATTATCCATACCTCTGTATGGGCCGGTCAAAAACGTTTAAGCCAATTGGCCAAATGGAAAACAGCTGAGGAAGTTAGTGCTCTTGTGAGATCTTTGCCCAAAGAAGAGCAGCCAAAACAAATTATCGTCACAAGAAAGGCAATGCTTGATCCTTTAGAGGTTCACATGCTTGACTTTCCTAACATAGCAATCAGGCCAACAGAGCTGCGACTACCATTTTCTGCTGCAATGTCAATAGATAAACTTTCTGATGTTGTGATGAAAGCTACTGAACCTCAGATGGTTCTGTTTAACATTTATGATGATTGGTTAGACCGTATTTCATCGTACACTGCATTTTCTAGACTTACACTACTTTTAAGAGCTTTAAAAACGAACGAGGAAAGTGCCAAAATGATTCTACTCAGTGACCCCACGATCACTATCAAATCGTACCATTTATGGCCTTCATTCACTGATGAACAATGGATCACTATCGAATCTCAAATGAGAGATTTGATTTTGACTGAGTACGGCAGAAAATACAATGTCAATATATCTGCCTTAACTCAAACGGAAATTAAAGATATTATATTGGGTCAAAATATCAAGGCACCATCTGTGAAGAGACAAAAAATGGCTGAATTAGAAGCTGCCAGGTCAGAAAAGCAGAACGACGAAGAAGCTGCAGGTGCATCAACTGTTATGAAGACTAAAACTATCAATGCGCAAGGTGAGGAGATAGTTGTAGTAGCTTCCGCTGATTACGAAAGTCAAACGTTTAGTTCAAAGAATGAATGGAGAAAATCTGCAATTGCTAATACACTATTATATTTGAGGTTAAAAAACATTTATGTTTCGGCTGATGATTTCGTGGAGGAACAGAATGTTTACGTCCTTCCAAAAAATTTATTAAAGAAGTTTATTGAGATATCCGATGTGAAAATCCAGGTGGCGGCCTTTATTTATGGTATGTCAGCAAAAGATCATCCGAAGGTGAAAGAAATCAAGACTGTTGTGCTGGTACCTCAATTAGGCCACGTAGGATCCGTTCAGATAAGCAACATCCCTGACATCGGAGACCTTCCGGATACTGAAGGCCTTGAACTACTCGGTTGGATCCATACCCAGACAGAAGAACTTAAATTCATGGCTGCGTCTGAGGTAGCAACTCATTCTAAACTTTTTGCGGATAAGAAAAGAGACTGCATTGATATTTCAATTTTTTCCACCCCGGGATCAGTATCATTAAGCGCTTATAACCTGACCGACGAAGGTTACCAATGGGGTGAAGAAAATAAGGATATAATGAACGTGCTATCGGAAGGGTTTGAGCCTACTTTCAGCACGCATGCCCAATTACTTCTCTCTGACCGTATCACAGGTAATTTTATAATTCCATCTGGAAACGTTTGGAACTACACATTTATGGGAACAGCATTTAACCAAGAAGGTGACTACAATTTTAAATACGGCATTCCTTTGGAATTCTATAATGAGATGCATCGTCCAGTACACTTTTTACAGTTTAGCGAATTGGCGGGGGACGAAGAGTTAGAGGCCGAACAAATCGATGTATTTAGCTGAATATATTCCCCAATAAACTGGAATCTGTTATTTCATAGATATATATGTAAGTATAAGTTTGTATGTATAATATTCAACGCATTTTTTATGCCCGTCGTAGTTGCTACCTACCACACGATGATGTATTATAATTTCGGAACTACTTCAAAGCTACGCTTTCCGCACTATGAAAAGCTATAAATATGTGAAAATTGGTCATTGACTGTGATTCTATTTCAAAAAGTAACCAAAGGAGATAGACATCGTTCGGACAGAAAATGGTCCGTTGTCACTCCCATTCCATTATGTCCTTCATATAGAAATTGGATATTCTTGTTTTCATTTCGCGCAATAAAGCAATTCCGTGCGGCAGAAAGAACTTATGTATATTTAACTGATCTTACACTATTTATGGCAAAACTTGTATTACATTTTTGAAGATAAAGTTACAATCATTACGGCAGCCTCAAAACAAAATTGGGAGAAAACATACTCAAGTGAGTACTCATTTTGTGCAAGCAAACACTGACAATTGAAGAGATCGTCAGGATGCCCGGAACGCCACAGAAGAACAAGAGGTCTGCGAGTATATCTGTTTCACCTGCGAAGAAGACAGAGGAAAAAGAAATAATACAAAATGATTCAAAGGCGATATTATCTAAGCAAACTAAGAGGAAAAAAAAGTATGCTTTTGCTCCTATAAATAACTTAAATGGGAAGAACACCAAGGTATCCAATGCAAGTGTCCTAAAGTCAATAGCCGTTTCACAAGTACGAAATACATCAAGAACAAAAGATATAAACAAAGCAGTTAGCAAGAGCGTAAAGCAATTACCAAATTCACAAGTTAAACCGAAACGGGAAATGTCTAATTTGAGTAGGCATCACGATTTCACTCAAGACGAGGACGGCCCCATGGAAGAAGTAATATGGAAATATTCACCTTTACAACGAGATATGTCCGACAAAACAACAAGCGCTGCCGAATATTCTGATGACTACGAAGATGTCCAAAATCCCTCTTCTACACCTATAGTCCCTAATCGACTGAAAACTGTTCTTAGTTTCACAAATATCCAAGTACCCAACGCTGACGTAAATCAATTCATTCAAGAAAATGGAAATGAGCAAGTGCGTCCTAAACCAGCAGAAATATCTACCAGGGAGTCTCTCCGTAATATAGATGATATTCTCGATGATATAGAGGGCGATTTAACTATAAAACCGACGATAACGAAATTCAGCGATTTGCCATCTTCACCCATCAAGGCACCCAACGTTGAAAAAAAAGCAGAGATAGATGCAGAAGAAGTAGACAAAATGGATTCAACAGGAGATAGTAACGATGGCGATGACTCTTTGATAGATATTTTAACTCAAAAGTATGTTGAGAAACGCAAGAGTGAGAGTCAGATAACAATTCAAGGCAACACCAATCAAAAAAGTGGAGCCCAGGAAAGTTGTGGGAAGAATGATAACACAAAATCGAGAGGAGAAATTGAAGATCATGAAAATGTAGACAATCAAGCCAAAGCAGGCAATGCATTTTATGAGAATGAAGAAGACAGTAATTGCCAAAGAATTAAAAAAAATGAAAAAATAGAATACAATTCTTCAGACGAATTTTCAGACGATTCACTAATTGAACTATTGAACGAAACTCAAACACAAGTGGAACCTAACACTATTGAACAAGATTTGGACAAAGTGGAGAAAATGGTCTCTGACGATTTGAGAATTGCTACTGATTCCACTTTATCCGCATATGCTCTCAGAGCTAAGTCTGGTGCTCCAAGAGACGGCGTAGTACGATTAGTAATAGTAAGTTTACGTAGTGTTGAATTGCCAAAAATTGGAACGCAAAAAATACTAGAGTGTATAGACGGCAAAGGCGAACAAAGTTCTGTTGTCGTTCGACATCCTTGGGTATATTTGGAATTTGAGGCTGGGGATGTAATACATATTATAGAAGGGAAAAATATTGAAAACAAACGGCTTCTTTCTGACGACAAAAACCCTAAAACTCAACTGGCTAACGACAACCTGTTGGTGCTAAACCCTGATGTATTATTTTCGGCAACCTCAGTCGGAAGTTCAGTAGGTTGTTTGAGACGTTCAATTCTGCAAATGCAATTTCAAGATCCCCGCGGAGAACCAAGCCTGGTCATGACTTTAGGCAATATCGTACACGAGTTATTGCAAGACTCAATCAAATACAAGCTCTCGCATAATAAAATTTCTATGGAAATCATAATACAAAAGCTGGATTCTTTGTTAGAAACTTATTCTTTTTCAATTATCATTTGTAATGAAGAAATCCAGTACGTTAAAGAATTAGTTATGAAAGAACATGCTGAAAACATTTTGTACTTCGTCAATAAATTTGTTTCGAAAAGTAACTATGGTTGCTACACATCAATTTCCGGAACAAGAAGAACACAGCCAATTTCCATATCCAATGTGATTGATATTGAAGAAAACATTTGGTCTCCAATATATGGTCTTAAAGGGTTCCTAGATGCAACTGTTGAAGCTAATGTTGAAAACAATAAAAAACACATTGTTCCTTTAGAAGTGAAAACTGGAAAATCCAGAAGCGTTTCATACGAGGTTCAAGGCCTTATTTATACACTTCTGTTAAATGATCGCTATGAGATACCGATAGAGTTTTTTCTTCTTTATTTTACGAGGGATAAAAATATGACAAAGTTCCCTTCTGTTCTGCACTCCATTAAACATATTCTCATGTCCCGAAATAGAATGAGTATGAATTTTAAGCATCAACTCCAAGAGGTTTTCGGACAGGCTCAATCAAGGTTTGAATTACCACCCTTACTGCGCGATTCATCTTGTGATTCATGTTTCATCAAAGAATCATGCATGGTGTTGAATAAGCTACTAGAGGACGGGACACCAGAAGAAAGTGGCCTGGTAGAAGGTGAGTTTGAAATTTTGACAAACCATTTGTCGCAAAATCTCGCCAACTACAAAGAGTTTTTTACAAAATATAACGATCTAATAACTAAGGAGGAGTCAAGTATAACATGTGTAAATAAAGAACTCTTCTTATTGGATGGTTCCACAAGAGAATCCAGAAGTGGAAGGTGCCTTTCTGGCTTGGTTGTGTCAGAGGTGGTTGAACATGAAAAAACAGAGGGAGCGTATATATATTGCTTCTCAAGACGTAGAAATGATAATAACTCGCAGTCGATGTTATCATCTCAAATTGCTGCTAATGACTTTGTTATTATTAGTGATGAGGAGGGTCATTTTTGCTTGTGCCAAGGTCGTGTACAATTTATAAATCCCGCTAAAATTGGTATCTCCGTAAAACGAAAGTTATTAAACAATAGGCTTCTAGATAAGGAAAAAGGAGTTACTACCATCCAAAGTGTGGTCGAATCAGAGCTAGAACAATCCAATCTCATAGCTACCCAAAATTTGGTCACATATAGAATCGACAAAAATGATATCCAACAGAGTTTGTCTTTAGCGCGATTTAATCTTTTAAGCTTGTTTTTACCAGCTGTTTCACCTGGCGTGGATATTGTTGACGAAAGGAGTAAATTATGTCGGAAGACAAAGAGATCTGATGGAGGTAATGAAATACTGCGATCACTTTTAGTTGATAATAGAGCACCTAAGTTTAGAGATGCAATTGATGATCCCGTCATTCCGTATAAGCTTTCAAAGGATACAACATTGAACTTGAATCAAAAAGAAGCAATAGACAAAGTAATGAGGGCCGAAGATTATGCATTGATATTGGGAATGCCAGGGACTGGTAAGACTACTGTTATCGCAGAAATTATTAAAATTCTCGTTTCCGAGGGGAAACGCGTGCTTTTGACATCATACACACATTCAGCAGTGGATAATATTTTAATAAAATTGAGGAACACCAGCATTAGCATAATGAGATTGGGAATGAAACATAAGGTCCATCCTGACACGCAAAAATATGTCCCGAATTACGCGTCAGTGAAAAGTTATAACGATTATTTGTCCAAAATTAACAGCACCTCTGTTGTTGCTACCACCTGCTTAGGAATTAACGATATACTATTTACACTAAATGAAAAGGATTTTGATTATGTGATTTTGGACGAGGCAAGTCAAATTTCAATGCCTGTCGCTTTGGGACCTCTGCGGTATGGAAATAGGTTTATTATGGTAGGAGATCATTACCAGCTACCGCCATTAGTTAAAAATGACGCAGCTCGATTAGGTGGGTTAGAAGAGTCACTGTTCAAGACTTTCTGTGAAAAGCATCCGGAAAGCGTTGCAGAACTGACTTTACAGTACCGTATGTGCGGCGATATTGTAACTTTGTCTAATTTCCTAATTTATGATAATAAATTAAAATGCGGGAATAACGAAGTTTTTGCTCAATCTTTAGAGTTACCAATGCCTGAAGCCTTGTCGCAATATAGGAATGAATCGGCTAACTCTAAGCAGTGGCTTGAGGATATACTAGAGCCTACAAGAAAAGTGGTATTTTTAAATTATGATAACTGCCCGGATATTATCGAACAAAGCGAAAAGGATAACATTACGAATCACGGGGAGGCAGAATTGACTCTACAATGTGTGGAAGGAATGTTATTGAGCGGCGTACCATGCGAAGATATTGGTGTAATGACGTTATACAGAGCACAGTTAAGATTACTGAAGAAGATATTCAACAAAAATGTGTATGACGGGCTAGAGATCTTGACTGCTGATCAGTTTCAAGGTCGTGACAAAAAGTGCATTATTATTTCCATGGTTAGAAGAAATTCTCAATTAAATGGAGGAGCGCTGCTGAAAGAGCTAAGAAGAGTCAATGTTGCCATGACAAGGGCCAAATCCAAGCTGATCATTATAGGTTCAAAAAGTACAATCGGCTCTGTTCCTGAAATAAAATCGTTTGTGAACCTGTTAGAAGAGCGTAATTGGGTCTATACAATGTGCAAGGATGCACTCTACAAATACAAATTTCCCGACAGATCAAACGCTATTGATGAGGCACGCAAAGGTTGTGGAAAAAGAACAGGTGCCAAACCCATCACATCAAAGTCTAAATTCGTAAGCGATAAACCTATCATAAAGGAAATTCTACAAGAGTATGAAAGTTGACAGGGGGAATAAGAAGAGCTTCTCCATAACAGGAAAGCTATCACAGCATAAAATATCTATGTCATTTTATAAAGTTTGGTATATATAACACGTAATATTAGCATCTGAGGTTCGAAAGCTCGCATGTGTGTCTTTTCTAAAAAGTTTTCGTTTGAACTTTTCCAAAAGCTTCCTCATTAACGAACCAGGATGTTTTTTCACCAAATAATTTGTTAACCAATGCGGTTGGCAATTGATCGTTTTTCAAGTCAAAGATCTCATGCATTATATTTTGTTTGGAACTGCCCTCAGCCACAAAACACAGGGCTTTGGCGTCTTTCAACACAGGCAGAGTGAAGGTGATTCTGTCACTTGGAGGCTTGGGAGAATCGTGGCACCAAGCAACTCTTTTGGTTGTTTCGTTCAGCAAGTACCTATGTGTTTCTCCAGGGAATAAGGAACAAGTGTGTCCATCAAGACCACAGCCCAACAGTACCAAATCAAGCACTTGAGGTACGATACGCTCGTACTCTGCAGCAATTTTGTTGTTAGATTCAGCATCGCTGCCAATCAAGGACTCGTCCATGGGATAAACGTTTGGCTGACTAGTCGAGGGTAATTTATCTAGAACAGCTCTCTTGAAGGCACCATAATTGCTGTCAGCGTCCGTCAGTGGCACAATTCTTTCATCAGAGAAGTAGATTTGCCATTTAGACCATTGCACTCGAGAAGATAGTGATTCGTCCGCTACTAAACTTTCATACAGAGCATCGATCAAAGAGCCACCGCTAACGGAAACTTTAAAGTCTGACTTCTTTTGCAGCGCCTCATCTTGTTTCTTGACGATGAATTCCCCCAATTGATGGGTCAAACTAGCCCTCTCAGAAAACACACCGACTGTCACCATTTGGTCGCGGACCAGGGGTAAAGCAATTGATGGTGCATTGCCTTCTTTTATCCTCGAGGCCTTTCCTCTTTATATAATATACCACTATTACCATTGTCGGGGATAAAAAGGTAAGAAAAAAACGGAAAAATGCAAAAGAGCAAATTATAACACCGCGCAAAGAAAATATACTTTACTATTTTATGAATATTATACAATCCGGATATATATGCTTACGTACATATCTTTGACAAAGCAAAGTTTCGAGTTGTAAATTCGGCGTTTATCTGCCCGTAGTAATTTCCTTTTTGCTTTCGTCGGCGCTGCTGAGAATATAGCTACACAATTGCGATATAGAGTCGCCATTCCGTATCCTGTAGTTGGCAATTCTACCCAATTGATAGCCAGCGGTCAGACAAAGAAACGAGTTGACAGAAGCCAACAAGATGTTTCTTGGCTTGATGACAAAGGACCAACGAGTCCAAATCAGCGCAGTAGATAGCAGCGACAAATTTTGAGCACCAGAAATTTTTTCCACCGGTCTCTTCATATCGCTGAATCCAGCGAAAACCAGACCCCATTTCAAAGTAGGAGCCCAGAAATGCACCGTCTTGGGGCCTGTCTCACTTTGCCAGAACCGCCTAAATGCAAAACGTACGGATGATGTAGACATTTTTCTTTTCTTTAATCTTTTTCTGTATAACTTCGTTTATATAATTCGTGTGTCAATTTTCTGATATAGTGAGTGATAACTCTCGACAATACGTTCTTTCGAATGAACTAATGGTTTGCCGTCTATTTCAGTTTCCTATTGCAGTCAGCGATGTCAACGATGTGCGTATCAAACTTTACTGTTTTCCTCGAGGAAAAACCTTTGTGCTTCTTTTCTCTCGGACTTTTTCTTCTTTCTTATTATATACTCAACGCTTTTCTTTTTCTTCTTTTTTTTTCCATCCTAGTCATGCGCGCAATAGGAAAGCGCACGAAACAAATGAGTAATTCGTAGGAAACAATGCAGCCCCCAGGGTCAGCAACTGACGTGACTCAGCCTGGCTTTTGTAGAAAAAGATGACGCCCTGGCAGAGAGGTGGGGGAATTGAGGGGTCCTCGCTACCCACCTTAAGTATGGAAGAATATGATGAAGAATATGATGATAACTCTTGGAAGCGAGCGGCGGGTTCCATCACTTTTTACGGATTGGTAACATAGGGGCCTCAGTTCGATACTTGGTATTCAGGCTTCCAGCGTTGGTGAGTTTAGTTAGCGGTATGGTATGCACATGGTGTTGATGCTTGGTGGTAATCATTCGTTAGGTGAATTGAGCAGTAGCGATATTAGATATATTTAGTATTTTATAGCGTCTTTTTGGTGGGGGAGGAAGGACAAAACCTGTCTCGTAAATATAAAGGGACTGTTCGATATCGCAGATACTAGAGTATAAATTTCGATTGAGGCGAGATGACAACATATTTCAAGTTGGTAAAAGGTGCTACCAAGATCAAGTCAGCCCCGCCCAAACAGAAGTATCTGGATCCGATACTGTTGGGGACCAGCAATGAAGAGGATTTCTATGAGATCGTGAAGGGTTTGGATTCCCGAATTAATGACACGGCGTGGACTATTGTGTATAAATCGCTGTTGGTGGTTCATTTGATGATAAGGGAGGGTTCCAAAGATGTTGCATTGCGGTACTACTCTAGGAACCTGGAGTTTTTTGACATTGAAAACATACGTGGCTCCAATGGCAGTGCGTCTGGAGACATGAGGGCACTTGATAGATACGATAATTATCTGAAGGTGAGATGCAGGGAGTTTGGTAAAATCAAAAAGGACTATGTGAGAGACGGCTATCGAACACTGAAGCTGAACAGTGGCAATTACGGAAGCTCCAGAAACAAGCAACACTCTATCAATATAGCACTAGATCATGTGGAGTCCCTAGAGGTACAAATACAAGCCCTGATTAAAAACAAGTATACACAATATGATTTGAGTAACGAATTGATCATATTTGGTTTCAAGCTGCTTATTCAAGACCTGCTAGCGCTATATAATGCTCTCAACGAAGGTATCATAACTCTGCTGGAGTCTTTTTTCGAACTATCTCATCATAATGCAGAGAGAACTCTAGACCTGTACAAGACGTTTGTTGATTTGACCGAGCACGTTGTCAGGTACTTGAAGAGCGGGAAGACTGCGGGCTTGAAAATACCCGTCATCAAGCATATCACTACCAAACTGGTCAGATCGCTAGAAGAACATCTGATAGAGGATGATAAGACGCACAACACTTTTGTGCCCGTTGACAGTTCTCAAGGAAGTGCTGGGGCCGTAGTAGCCAAATCTACTGCACAGGAAAGGTTGGAGCAAATCCGGGAACAAAAAAGGATACTAGAGGCACAATTGAAAAACGAACAAGTAGCGATTTCCCCTGCTCTAACTACTGTCACGGCGGCTCAATCTTACAACCCGTTTGGAACAGACTCTTCTATGCATACTAACATTCCAATGGCTGTGGCTAATCAAACGCAACAGATCGCAAATAACCCATTTGTATCTCAAACTCAGCCACAGGTGATGAATACACCAACCGCTCATACAGAGCCCGCAAATTTAAACGTTCCTGAATATGCAGCGGTCCAACACACAGTGAACTTCAACCCTGTACAAGATGCTGGCGTAAGTGCCCAACAAACGGGGTACTATTCGATTAACAACCATTTAACACCCACATTTACAGGTGCAGGGTTTGGAGGATACTCCGTTTCACAGGATACAACTGCCGCTTCTAATCAACAAGTCTCTCATTCACAAACTGGTTCTAACAACCCGTTCGCATTGCACAACGCCGCGACGATCGCAACAGGGAATCCTGCACACGAAAATGTCTTAAATAACCCATTTTCACGACCAAACTTTGATGAACAAAATACCAATATGCCGCTACAACAACAGATAATAAGTAACCCTTTTCAAAACCAAACGTACAATCAACAACAATTTCAACAACAAAAAATGCCTTTGAGCTCGATCAATAGCGTTATGACAACCCCTACTAGCATGCAGGGATCGATGAATATTCCTCAGCGTTTTGATAAAATGGAATTTCAGGCTCACTACACTCAGAATCATCTCCAACAACAGCAACAACAGCAACAGCAACAACAGCAACCACAACAGGGTTATTATGTGCCTGCAACTGCAGGAGCCAACCCTGTTACAAATATAACTGGGACAGTTCAACCTCAAAATTTCCCTTTCTATCCACAACAGCAACCACAACCGGAACAGTCTCAAACACAGCAACCAGTTTTAGGAAACCAATATGCTAACAACCTCAATTTAATTGATATGTAATATCTAGTATAATCAGGTATGTAAGGGAGTACTCAAGTGCATCTTTGGATAGCTATATATAGTTGTAAGGAAGAGCTATGTAATTTTTGCCATTTTGTACATATTTTGCATTTGTCCTATAGTAAGTAATACTTACATCTTACTGTCTTCAATTCCTCCCGCCAACAAAAGATTTCGATAGCGCCGCACCATGGAGTTTATATTGTTATTTCCGAGACGACCTATATAAGGGAAAAGACGAAAACTGGGTATTTGATACTTGTCTAAACTTCAATGGACAAATGATATAAAATACAAACAATGAATAGTAACCGATGCCAAACGAATGAGGTGAATAAATTTATTAGTAGTACAGAAAAGGGGCCTTTTACGGGCAGGGACAATACGCTCTCTTTTAACAAAATCGGGAGCAGACTGAATTCACCACCGATTCTGAAGGATAAAATTGAGCTGAAATTTCTACAACACTCAGAAGATTTGAATCAATCACGGTCCTACGTAAATATTCGTCCTAGAACCTTAGAGGATCAAAGTTACAAATTTGAAGCGCCAAATCTAAATGACAATGAAACTTCTTGGGCCAAGGATTTTAGATATAACTTCCCTAAGAATGTTGAACCGCCCATCGCAAATCAAATCGCGAATCTTAATATAAACAACGGGCTACGGACATCTCAGACAGATTTTCCCTTAGGCTTTTATTCACAGAAAAACTTTAACATTGCTTCCTTCCCTGTGGTTGACCATCAGATATTCAAGACAACAGGTTTAGAACATCCTATCAACAGCCACATTGATTCTTTAATTAATGCTGAATTTTCGGAACTGGAAGCCAGTAGTTTGGAAGAAGATGTCCATACAGAAGAGGAAAATTCAGGTACGAGTCTGGAAGATGAAGAAACTGCCATGAAAGGTTTGGCTTCCGATATAATTGAGTTTTGCGATAATAATAGTGCCAATAAAGATGTAAAAGAAAGACTAAACAGTTCAAAGTTTATGGGGCTGATGGGCAGCATTAGTGATGGTTCTATAGTTTTAAAGAAGGATAACGGTACAGAAAGAAACCTTCAAAAACACGTAGGTTTTTGTTTTCAGAATTCAGGAAACTGGGCTGGTCTTGAGTTCCATGATGTTGAAGACAGAATTGCTTAACGGGCCTTGAAATTTCTTTAATTTAAACCATGAATTTCAGATATATAACACTTTTTAACAACTTTCAAGAGAAAACAGTATTAAATTACATACTGCGTTCACAGCTATACGTAAAAAGAGTGACAAGTGAAGAATAAACGTCATTTTGAAAAAGGAATTAGAAGTCTGTCATTTCAACTGAGTTTTTGACGGAGGAATTATCATTATCGGGTTCTCCAATAAAACTTAGCTTGTTACTACTTCTTTTACTTTTTTTTTCTCGTGTTCGATGTCCACTTTCATCTGTGAGACTATTATTCCCAGCATTGTCTTTCTGGAACTTAGTTGTCGTTTTAAATTTCCTCATGTTTAAACTAGAATCGTCGCCACTATCTTCTGCTTGCCCCCGGTTCGTAATTTTATGTGTACTTTTTTTCTGTTCATGCTGTCTATCGCTTTTATATACAGGATCACATCTGTTATCAGTAATAACATCATTATCGTTTTCTTCTTCTATACCGAGTAATCCGGCCTTGACATCGCTAACAAAGCTCCAAAGCGACCTGGAGACTGATCCTTGCGAAGGAGATTTTTGGCGAGCTCCAGGTGCTTCATTATCGTACTGTTGCGCGGACGACTCGCTATTACTAGTCGGTGTCCCTTCCTGTACCTCAGGCGTACCTGAAAGAGAGTCATCCCAATTCAGAGTTCTTTCAATTTCATGCTGAATGATTTTATCAAACTGATTAAACAGAGCTAATGGTTTGCTCCAAAGTGACTGTTTGGATGAATCTGACGAGTCGTCCCTTTGGCGCCTTTCTTGAATATCTTGCGGAGACACAGATCTTGACTGATTAGTACTTTGATGACCCATGTTCTTTGGTTTACTGACAGAACTAGGAAGGCTGCTGTTACCAGCATTTTCAGTTCGTGATTCCAAAGGTATATTCTGGTAAACCGGTGAAAAAGCCCGGTTTTTAACAGGTGTATTTAGAGAGGGATCCAAATGTTTACTCACTTGCTCCTTGAGTTCATGCAGTTCACGTGCCCGACGAGTATAGTTTTGCTCTTCATGCTGGGTTTGCTTTTTCAAATCTTCAATCTTTTGTTTGCATTCCAGAAGTTCTAACTCTTTTGTAGCGAGAGATTGTAGAAGCGCACTTACATCGACCCCATTTGTTGGTATGGTGGTCGCTATCATACTATTAACCGACTGCGAACTCCCATTTCTAGACCGTCGAAGTCCGCTGGCCATCGCTTGCTCACTAGAAAGTACAGTGGTTGACTCTAATGGGATTCCATAGGATCCCTCAGAATGACTTACTGAAGGTAAGTTGTTTTGAGATTCTGGTGTAGTGGGAACAACCATGGGTTGAATAAGTGATCTTCTCTTGCTCATTGCATTTGGAACTGAGACAGAAGAATGACGAGTTACCACCCTCCTAGCATCTGGCTTGGCTTGTAAGGGATGGTCCTGGTCATTTAATCTGGTAGGCGTCATTAGTCTTTGCGAATGCATGCTTCCCGCACTGGACGTACGATGGTGTTCTAGCCTATATCCATTGGAACTAGCAGAACGAATCTTTCGTCCAGTTTTCCTCACAGGTGACATCGAAATTATACTATTTCGGGTACTGGTGTCCACATCCAAATCCTTCTCATTAGACTCTATAAACTCGTCAAATTTATTCATATCAGTGCCCTAGGAGATAGATTTAATTATCCTCGGATCCATGTAGTGGTAATTGAGAAAAGCACAGTTAGTATTGGCCTTTTTCCTTACCTATTATATTGAACTTTACAACTTGTACCCTTCATCACCTTTGGAATCACGCGGCACGTCTTCTGGGGACTTGGCGACGCGGTTGTTGATAGTAAACTACAAGCAAGCATTCCTTTAAAATACGAAACAATAAGATATAGAAAAGCAACAGGGCTCGTTCTATAAAGTAATTGTTTTGCTTGATTTGTGATACTTACACTTATTAACAAATTCACAGTAATTTTTCAGGAAAAGTTAGAGCCCGTTTGCTTCAATTTGCACCTAGAAAATAACTCAAACATGGCTGGATTCAGCTTCGCCAAGAAATTCACTCACAAGAAACATGGAAAGACGCCTTCTGATGCTTCTATCTCTGACCAATCTAGAGAAGCTTCACTGTCAACTCCTCCAAATGAAAAATTTTTTACAAAACAAGAAACGCCTCAGAAAGGGCGTCAATTTTCACAAGGTTACCATTCTAATGTTAATAAAACTAGTTCACCACCTATGTTTGCCAGAAAACAGGTATCCGAATCAAGGATTCAACCGAGCGCAGTACCACCGCAACAGCGAAATGTCTCAGGACCGTCCACTACTCTCCATAAGCAGCTTTCAAAACAGAGAGAATATACCGTATGGAATAGAATCAAGTTACAGAATTCTCCTTTTCCACGTTATAGACATGTTGCTTCAGCATATGTTACAGACAAGAACCAGATATATGTTATTGGGGGACTTCATGACCAATCTGTGTACGGCGATACATGGATATTAACGGCCTTCGATAATGCCACCAGATTTTCCACTACAACGATAGACATAAGTGAAGCTACACCACCACCAAGGGTAGGCCACGCTGCTGTATTATGCGGGAATGCCTTTGTTGTATTTGGCGGTGACACACACAAAGTCAATAAGGAAGGTTTGATGGACGATGACATATACCTTTTGAATATTAATTCCTATAAATGGACAGTCCCGGCACCCGTGGGACCACGTCCATTGGGAAGGTACGGTCATAAAATTTCGATTATCGCCACAACTCAAATGAAAACAAAACTGTACGTGTTTGGTGGTCAATTTGATGACACCTACTTCAACGACTTGGCTGTTTACGACTTATCTTCTTTTAGAAGACCGGACTCTCATTGGGAATTTTTGAAACCAAGGACCTTTACACCACCACCTATTACCAATTTTACTATGATATCATACGATTCTAAACTATGGGTATTTGGTGGCGATACCTTACAAGGTTTAGTAAATGATGTGTTTATGTACGACCCTGCAATAAATGATTGGTTTATCATTGATACCACGGGTGAAAAGCCTCCTCCAGTTCAAGAACATGCTACTGTAGTCTACAACGATCTGATGTGTGTTGTAGGCGGGAAAGATGAGCATGATGCTTATTTGAACTCCGTGTATTTCCTAAACTTGAAATCGCGTAAATGGTTTAAATTACCTGTATTTACGGCTGGAATTCCGCAAGGCCGTTCTGGGCATTCTTTAACATTATTAAAAAATGATAAAATTTTGATTATGGGAGGAGATAAATTTGATTACGCTAGAGTCGAGGAGTACGACTTGCATACCTCTGATATTGATATGCAAAGAGGTACAATTGTTTATACGCTAGACTTGGCCCGCATAAAGGACCTTTGTCCAGGCGTAATGGATGTTCCAACTGATACGCCAACTCCGAGAAATGGTAATCTTGACCTGGCGACGCCCGTTACCCCAACCTCTCATCAAACTAAAAATATGAACGTACCAATTTCAGCAGCTCCTCTAGCTTCCGCTCCATCACCTGCACCAAAAGATTTTTCAGATGCTGATCGCCTCAACAGGGAGGTACACAATCGAAATGTGTCAACAGAACACCAAAATCAGAGCCACCCAGTAAATTCTGAATCTCACTTGATTGCTGAGCCTAACATTTTGACTCCATATGTTCCATCTGAAAGCTCACAAACGCCGGTTATGAAAATAACTTCCAACAAACCATTTGATACGCCTACTATCCAGAAAGAACCTGATCTTTCTGAAACTATGGATCCAACAGTTGGAAATCAGCGCATCCCATCTTCAATCTATGGAGATAATCTCACCCCTGCAAACCAAATAAAGAATAACTCCCCAATATTAGAGACGCTTCCAAGTAATGAGGTAAAAACGCCCCAAAATGGTAATATAGAGGAAATAAAACATCTTCCTGACGCTGATGAAAAAATAGATTCCACGACGACCTTCGACCAAGAGATAAACGGGGACAAACTAGGCACATCTTCGATGTCCAAGGTTGAAGAGGACGGCAATGTTGCTGACGAAGACGACGAAATCGGTGTGGCTCAAATGGCGAGCTCCCCATCCAAAGATCAGTTCAAAATAAAGCATTATAATGAATCTTCAGAATTATCACAGAATAATACGGAGATCGACAAACTGTCCGAGCCTGTGGATATTACAATAAAGAAAAGCGACACCGCGGGCCATGATAGTGCTAACCATGTTATTGATGCAAGTGATGAAAAAAACGTGTCCCCAATGGGAGACGTTCCAACTGATACGAAAAATGAAGAAGCTAGCGTTCCTATAAATAGAGATGCTACTACCGAAGTCGTAGATAGGGCACTATTTGAGAAATTAAGATCGGAATTGCAAAGTTTGAAAGAATTGACGCACGAAAAGGCGCTTGAAGCCGGAGCTCACATAAAGGAATTAGAGACGGAGCTATGGCAGTTAAAATCCCAGAAGAATTCTGGGACAACGAAAGAAATAGATGAATTGGATTCCGTCAGACTGCAATCAAAATGTGAAATACTAGAGGCAGATAATCATTCCTTGGAAGATAAAGTTAATGAGCTAGAAGAGTTGGTGAATAGCAAATTCTTAGACATAGAGAATCTAAATGAAGTTATACAATTTCAGAACGAAAAAATTAAATCCTTAGAACTAGAGCCTAATTACAAAGAAAAACTTGAAGAACTACAGATAGAACATGAGAATTTGAGTAGAGAAAATGAAAGGTTGAAAAATGAAAGCAAACAACATAACGAAGATATAATCAATAATGTTGCGAATTACTCGTCACAGTTAGGCTCATTGATCAGTCATTGGAAAGAAAACAGAGCCAACTCTTCGTTTCTTGAATCTTCTTCTTCTTTGATATCTGTATCGGATGAAAATGGCGAGAAAACTGTCGGTGAACCCTATGGTGATCAAAGTCGTCACCACCGTGTAGTAATTAACAAACTAACGAATAGATTGGACGATTTGCTGGAGAGAAGTCAAGAGCTAACAATATCTAAAGAAAAACTATCTTCTGAATACCATGCTTTAAAGATGGAACACAGCTCATTAAGTCAAGATGTATTAGTAAAAGAGAATGAAATCAAAAAAATACAGAATGATTACAAAGAAAGTATCAGTTCTATGGACAGTGCAAGTAAGGCACTAATGGTTTCACAAAGAGAGCTAGAGAAGTACAAGAGTTTGAATAAAAAGTTAATCGACGAGTTAGATGAATTGAAGTTCAAAAATGGCGTCTGCAGTGAAAATTTCGAAAATGGTCTCAGAAGCACCGAGGAGAGTTCCAATAATGTAAAAAATAGCAACAGCATAAGAGAAAATCAATTCAACATCAAAATAAATGATCTGAAAGCGGAACTCTTCATCACTAATCAAGAAAGAGATGACTTGAAAAGTGAAGTGTTAGAGTTGAAAAAGAGATTATTGAATTTGGAAAATAACACCAAACAAGTTAATGAAGATGATGACAGCGATCTACTATAAAAGACAATATGCGTAATGAAATTTCACTTTTCATGTGTAATAACAATAATAATAATAAACATTGATAATAAACATTGATAATAAACATTAATAATATTAATAGTAATCATAACAATTATAATAATGATATAATATAATAATAACTGTACTCTTGACAAAAATTTATATATCATGGAAGAATAAATGAAGGAGAGAAATAGTAACGTGACAAATAGCTTATGCTAACGATATCAAACTAAATCTCAGGGACTACTAAACTGAAATATGCTCCCATTTGAAGCCTGTCTCTCATACATCAGCGCAGAATAGTCCGATTGCAGTATTTGGACGGTGCTGGACGAAGATATGGGTCTGATTTCATTTACTTCACTTCGTAGCAATGTAAAACTAAATTCATCCTCTATTTCATCTCCTGCTTGATCATTCCTCTGTATTAAAGGATCGTCATATAATGTGTCGCTATACAGAAGACAGGTATCATTATTATTGCTTTCCACCCTCTTCGGCATGCATACTGGGTCGTCTAAGATAAACGGAAGAGATACTGTTGCAGATTTCTTAAAGGAATTGCTTAAGAGGTACGTTGAAGCTGTTCGTTTTAACCCAGGCTTAGGATAGTTTGTCCATGACATGATACAATTTACTGCCTTATCAAATTCATCTTTATTTATCCTTTTTACGGTCTTGTTATTTAACCCAAATTGAATGCTAACCCTTTCAGTTACAAAGTATTGGTGAAGAAAGTCTTGCGTACATGTGATCTTATTTGTATCTTCCTCCTCGATGGACATGTTGTCCAAGTTGCTGTATGTTCTTTTCTTCAGCAGTTTGTTTTCTTATACAAAAGATATATTTTATTTGGTATAGCGGAAAATAGCCGCCAAATATTGTGCGTCAAAGTTGAAGAAACATAAAGTTTAACACTACTGGTTTATGAAAGAAAAGACTACATTTGTAAGCCTACTCCAAATTGACCTTTGAATAAGTGTGGCTTACTCTATTAGCTAAAGGACATTATCACTCATCACCATGAACATTCAGTAGTAACATAAAAGTCCCTGCCTTGTTTGTGAATGAGGGTCCCTTCCTTTACATTCTACCAACATAGTCTCCTTTTCTTCCATTTATGCCCTAATAATCGATTTTAATTACTTAATGGGTAAGTTTCTCTGACTAGATTAAAAGAAGCGCATCCGAACAAATTGGAATGACCATGCTAAGCTGCCTTTTAAAGAACAAGGGAAAACTTTGATAAAAACACTCAAGTGCATCATATTGTTTGTAGAAGGATATGAAATATACGCAATACCCGAACAGCTCAAAACTGAAAAGAAATAGTGATCGACGTGAACACGACGAAAAGCTTAGCGATGAGTTACATAATCAAAGTACGATATATGAAGATGAAGAGCTAAGCAGGGCAGAATATGATTCTGATTCTGATTCTAGCGTTGAAGATTCTACAGATAATGAAAATAGTGGGAAAGAAATGGATGAAAAATCCTATGAAAAAAATGAAGATCACGTTGAAGACCATAGAAAGCGAAAGAAATCTAAAATTCAGCTTTTGGATATTGCAGAGTTCAAGAAAGAAAACTTAGCCGACTTAGATTATCAGATCGGTAATTCAGAGAGCAAGGTAGAAAAAGGTGTGAATATAGAGCCATTTAATATAGATGACGAAATAAAACATGGGGTATTCGATAAAGATGGGAATTATATTAAGACAGAAAACGCCACAGAAAATGATCAACAAGATAATGAGGAATGGATGAATGATGTCATAAATACAGAGGAGGTAAATCGCTTAGAAAAGGAACAAAGTGTCAAAACGCAGAATTCGAGACATTATATGGTCCACGAAGCATTAAATCTTTTGAAATTTTTTCTTGTTGATGAGAATGAAACAGTACTGGAATCCTTGGGCAGGTTAAACAAGCTGCGAAAAATTGCCATTTCAAAAAAGAACAAATCATTGAAATATGTTATTCACGGAATCGAGCTATTATCTGATTTGATCAATATACTAGAAAAAAAGGGATTCAGTGAAATATATGAATATAACCGCTTAAAAGTTCAGGATGCTATAGAAGAGGAATTTTTCGATGACTCCTCCAGAATAGTTAACCATAAAACAAAGTTATGGGGCTTCAAGTGGTTGAACAAATTAGATGAATATCACGGCCTGTACACGAACTATGAAATGTCTTATTGGCAAAAATCCTACTTCAAAAACAGTGTTATAGTAAAATTTCACAGCGAACCAGATCGAGATGAAAACTGGATACATGTATCGTGTTTAAGTTTCATGTAAGATATAAAAGTTGAAATTATTCAAGAGAATTGCCTGCGAGACTATATAGTACTAAGTTTATTGTTTGGTCAGATAAATTGATGAATGTTGGATAGGAAATTTTTATCAATCATATCAAAAGATCTGAGTGAGCTGAGAAGGTTATCATCATATAACAAATAAACAGGACTATATTATTGGCAGACAAAAAATGAGTATCACAAGTGTACAAGGAAACCAGGACAGTAAACCTACTGTCGCAAATTTCCTCTATCCACCTGGCGCGTAAGAATCACCTGATAAAGATATCGTTGAAAGCATCGACCTAGACATTTTTAAGCTGCCATAAATTGGGCTGATAAATTTGTGATATTTTTCTCCAACTGTTTATGGTCTCTTATATACTTTGCGAAATTCTAGAAAAACGAAAAGGTGAAAAAAAGAAACCCGGAAAGGGCGAAAAAAAAAAGTACTTAGGGTTAGCACCACAATTATATAAAATGCTATGTATTTTACAATATAATCATGAGCCAAGAAATAAAAAAAGTTCACCCATTCTATTGGACAAGACGGGGTCCTTCTGATTATTGAAGAGTAGACATTCTGGGGCACTATTCAGACTGGAATGGCAGATAATCTGTTGTACTCTGCAAAACATGCCATACAATAATCTTGTAGTTTGGTATCGTTTATCCATAAATCAAAGATTTCATTCTGAGTGGTGATGCATTTGTCTCTTTCTGTTATTATGAATTTTCTGTAACTTCCCTGTACGAGTTCCTTTTCCGTATTTTGTAGAATTTTTAATTCCGTCAGCACTTGGTTTCGTTTAATTGCAATTTCTTGCCTTGTTCCTTTGTACTGGTATGCATTTTTGTCTTCGTCAAATCTCTTGAATACTGGATTTTCCTGGTCGTTATCCATCATTTTTCTTGTAAGTAGGTTCAAATCAGGCACTGTCAAAGACCGATGCATGATTTGAAGTCCTCGCTGATCACCATTGGCATAGTTCTGAAATAGGGTTTCGGCTGACTTTACGGAGAAATATGAATGAATAGATTTACCAACAAAGAACAAATTGGTTACCGCAGATATCAAAAGACAATAGTATAAAGTTTTGTTAACTTTTGAAAAACATTTGAAGATAACCATTACCATTGCCAGTAAAACTTTCATGGTCTTAATGATGACACTGCTTAAATAAAACACGGTCAATTTTGTAAAAATTTTTGAAAGAGACAGGAAATCATAATTGATATATACAGGTTGCATGAAGTCGCCGGCCTTTTCATCGTTTTCTATTCTTTCCTTTGGTAAAACACCAAGGAATCCACACAATTTAATAACATCACTCATTTTTTCTCTATCGTTGAATTTTTTTAGATATTCCCTCGTCTTTCTGTTAATTTCAGAATGTTCAAGTTTACAATATCTCAATGCCCAGTTGAGGTGTATTCTTTCAAAAAGCCATAGTTTTTCAACTTTGGTATTCAACTTATCAATAGATTCAACATAGTTGAAGTCATATAGTATTGCCAGGTCACATTTTTTGAGGGACTCTCCTTGAGAGGTGATACATTCTGCAATTATGAACCTCACACGAAGGAGTAAGGGATGGCATAGCGGAAATTTCACAATAATGGGACCTTCTTCCACCTCAAAATAATAACCTTGTTTTATTTTTGTCACACGCTGCTGAAGAACTAATTTGAAGTTGTCATTGTCATCCTTCAACCATAACAGATCTTTGATAAAATTAGAAGTTCGATTCAGTTGAAACTGTAACTTACGGCAAAGTTCAAATTGACAACTTGCATCTTCTTTCGCGCGCCTAATGCGCTCCCAGTATGAATTGTTATTCAAGTTACTGCCCTTCTTGCAAAGAAATAGTGAACTTGGAAAAACTTGAGATTTGTCTCCAAAAAGAACGTGGAATAGCGTCTTGCTTCCGACTTTAAAATTGTCTTGAAAGTAGCACCAGGCTTCCCTTTCTAAACGGACTTTCCTGCTCATTAATTCCATAGGCGTTTCGTTAGTATTCTCAAAATGATGGTCATACGTGCTCTTCAATAGATAATCATAATCTTTTGAATAATGTTCTGATTCTGACAAATTATCTTTGATGATTTTTTTTTCGTTCTCAATCTCTTCGTCTAATTCCTGGAAAATTTCTAAAACCTCTTTTTCGCCCTTTGGGATATGCATTGCCTTATTTTCTATCAGAAATTGTAACTTTGAGGCAACTGCTCTTCGATCTGTAAAAAAGACGGACATATTAAACCTGAGTCCGTCGCCTCTTTGCATGTGCAGCATTCTTGAAGAAACATGTTTTGGGCTTTTATCATATTCGATTGAGTCGATATCTAGTAAATCTATTCTTCTCAAATATGAAAAGCCTGAAATATTTAAATAGACATAAATGTGGTTAAGGGTAACAAAAGCCATAGATGCAAATTTTTGTTTATTGTTCGGGCACCACACCGATGAATATCTTAAAAGAACAAGTTCTTTTGGGACTTGTAAAAAATCATGATTCACTGAAAAGAAAATTGATCTAAATTGTATATCATCGACTTTCAGGCTGTATGGATAATAGTCGGGGTAGCTAACGGAAAACCTGGAAGAATTCGATACTGTGGCTGGCTTGTGTACTGAACTTCCTTTGAGTGGATTGACTAAATAGGACAAATCATTCCAATTTGCCGTACCCCAGGTGTTTGCCTGGGTAGCACACGGATAATAATTTGATACAGATAGAAATGTAGAGAATAAAGCCAAATGAGTCAACTGCGTGGCTATCGGTGTAGAAATTACTCTCAGATGGTATGCCTTATTATCAATGATAGAGTATATATCATCCTCTGACATATAATTTTTTTTTAGCTCTTCTACCAATGTCAAAGTTTTACTGGAAAATGAAGTCAATAATTTATCTGTTGACGTTGAGCTACTTGAAGCAAACTCGAAAAATTGAGGTTCAATTTTTTTTCTCGCCAATTGATAACGAGGATCGTTTTCCTCCTTTATCGACAATGCGATTCTTTTGTGAGAAGTTAAGGTGTTTATCCACGATTTTAACTCGTCAATACTTTCAGCTTGCAGGATGATATCTATGTATGTATTTTCTTCTTCTGTTTTGCAATTTGGATTTTGAATCCTCAATTTGAAACAAAAATTTCTAGGTTCTTTGGGCAGATATTCTACAGTTATCCATAATATACCGAATTTATCGGTTTCTTCGACATAAGTTTTGCTAGGCGACAGTGAAAAAACTCCAAAAACATTGTTCTGTAGAAAGCACCATCTTCTTACCCACACAACTCTTTTCGGATCATGACCAACTGTAGTTTTCATGTACAACCAACCCGATAGCCCTTTTTCCTCAGAATTATTTCCGTTACTTATCGATTTTGGAAGGTTAAACTTCAAATTTTGTATGCTTTTCAAATCATAGTCTTGTATCAGGCGAGATGGCTTCATTCTTGCCAAGCTGAGCTTCAGAATGGCATACTTAGCTTCAGATAGCTTGGATGACAATGCTTGTAAAGTCTGAAGGTTACTTTCTATCCAATCGGTCCAATCCTTTAATGTTTCCGTAAGTTCGGGAGTAATGTCGATAACGTCCTTGGTGTCCTTGGTAGTAATAACGTTATTTTTGCGCACAATGTCTATTGTCTCTATCAGGAATTTATCCAAATTAACTTTCATTAACGAAATAGCCTCAGTCAAATCCAAGGAAGCTTCTATATATTTGTGTTTAATATCGAATAATTTGAATGTTTCATTTTGCAGATTTTGTGGAATTAAAGTATTGCCATCATTAGTGGCCGCTAAAAAGTCAGTTAAAAACGAATCATACTTCCTTTGGTAGTATTCAAAAGTTTTTCTCTTGTTGAAGTAAGGGTTAATAGCATCAGAGCTCAAAGCAGACAATGCCGCAGTGTATTGTGAGTTTTCATCACCTAAAATTATTTTCATAACCGTATTTGAAAGGTCACTGACATCTCTAGTAAAGTCTCTTACAAGCAAGGGAGTATATGGCTGGTTACTGACAAATCCATTGGAGAGTAATATAGGAGAAGGGAGCAGCTGTGAAAATAGTATCTCCTTTATTCTTTGGAAGTCTTGGAACGAAGGCTTGTACGTATTTTCTACATAATCCACAGTACTGTGCATCCAACTACTCAGAGATTCCATTCTGGTATGGAAATAATTGACAGAAGCTCTAAAAGAGGGGGAATCGGTGGATGCTTCGTTAAGTGCAACGGTTATTAGCCGTAGCTCCGCTTTGTGTTCATGCATTATAAAATTGTTCTACAATGACCAATACCAAAGCTATAGAAGTGAAAAACTTGAAATTGGCAGTACTAAATCGAAGAACAGACCATCAGCTTCTGTCACTCTAGTTTTCACTACAATAAATGAAAGCTTCGCGAATAATACCTACAGCCCTTTCTTATTCACCAAATTTTCAGAGTGTTCTCTTCAAAGTTCGGGTAATAGGTGATTTATCTTCACTCATATTGAGACGATACAATACGCACGAGGATAATAAGCCCAAACTCAAAATTATGCATCATACCGTAATGTTTCCCATTTAACCCAATTTTATCTCTCATCCGCTCCACATATATGTATCTTGGTACTGTTCGCATGTAAACATTATTTAAAATTTCTGACGTAAATCTATGGATGTAACCTGTTTAATTATTAGATCAAAAAGTTCTTACTAACGTTAGTAGTTGGCTTGAGCCATTAAATTTTGCGTCATTAACATTGAGGATACTCTCGTAATAATATACCTAAAGTACACTAGGTTTGGAACATTGTTCTTGACGCATTGAGTAGAAGGGCTCTCCGCTGTGTGAATATCTCAGAGTTGAAAATTGTACAATAGAGTTGCTTTGCGCATTCTGGCCATGAATCTGTTCTTATCCATGAAATTGTAGAAAAATTAAAAGGTTTGCGGATAAAGCGTGGAATAAATGATCCTACTCACGGTACTATTTGACCCTTTGTATCCTATATTAGAAATGCTTTATTAAACAATCTAATTCAAAGACAGTACCAAATAATGGTTTCTAACTAGACATTTAAAATGGTCTGTTAATCATATGTGGGTTGTTTGTTGAACATAAGATTTTCTACAACGCATCTTTATAATTATTATATATTTATTTGTTATCAGTGTCGTATGTCAGATGACGTAATATATAGTGTCCATTTTTAGTTATTTTTCTTTTGATACAAAACATTTTTCTTTGATGTAAAATCAACATTGAGATGAAAAATTGATTCAACACACCAATTCCATTCAACAATCAAAACTGTTTCGTTTTTATCATGATCATTAATCAGTTTGGTAAATTTTTTAACCTGTGAAGCTTTGGTGACGATAAGTACGTATTTAAAAATGCCTCCGTTTTCCTGCTTAGAAACGTCATTTGGGATTATGTCTTCAAATGTGCATTTCTTACTACGTAAAACGTTGATTTTTTCGATACCATGTGCCTTTAGAACAGAGCCTATTGTATCTACACCACCCGGTATATCATTGACTAAGTTAATGCATCTAATATTCGCTCTTTCGAACACCTTAGTAGGTAGTTTGGTTTTTGATATTATACTCTCATTAATTCCATTTATCTCATAATCAAACAAGTTTATATTTATTTGAGAAAGTTTATCTTTTTTAGAATGAATTTGTTTCAGTAAATCAATAATAAATTCAGGTTTCAATGCGAATTTTAACGGTTCAAAACTTAAGCTTTTTAAAAATTTCTCGGTTCTCAAAATCTTTGGAGCAAAAATACAATTCAATTTATTCGTTTCTTTTATATTGTCAAAAATTTTTATACCTAGTTGGTTCAATATTTCGATGTCAACCTCATTAAATCCATCATGGAAACAACCGGTGCAAACCGCTTTTAGGTCATAATTTGGTAGTTCATTAAATCTAGCTAATATCTTTTCCGCTTTAGTAGCCAGTTCTTTGTTATTATTTGACCTTTCAACATCTTGGGACAATGAAATCTCCTCGCTATCAATTCTCTTCCTTTTAAAGTTTTTCTGAAATTCATTTAATGATTCAATATCTGTATGCAATCTCTTAGCAGCTTGTGTCTTTGCTAACCTTGAATTGCCACTTGATGGCATAAAAACTTGCGTTTGCGCGGTGGTTGGAGTATCAACGCCACTCGTAATATTTTGAGACGTCTTGGGTGTGGTATATTTGGAATTAACTGCCGGTTTTTCGTCATTAATGTGATCATCATTATCAGATAATCCTTCAAACAAATGCGAGAATTTATCTGTATCTTTTTTAGAAGTGACGTCTTCCGTAGAAATCAGTTTTCCTGTACTTTCCTCCCCTTGCTTTTCATTCGTCATTTGATCTATTTCAATGTGACATTCATTGGTTTCTTTCTCCTTTTCATTTTTCTTCGAAGTTTTGATCTCTCGTTTAGTTCGTTGTCCTAGCTGAACTTGCAGCTCCGTTTCTTCCTCTTCTTTTTTATAATCTATGTCATTCTTCTTGCGTGACTGTTCCCTTATTTCTTGTTTCTTAGGTGCATCATACTCCGTAATAGGTTTCGTAAACTCCTTTTCTTCTCTTTTTTCATGTCCTTCACAGAAAACCTCTGTTTCCATACTAATATCTGAGTTTGAGTCTTTCTTTTGTAAATTAGATTTTTTACTGTCAACTACTGGAAAACTTGCCCTTGAAGGTCTGGAAACAAAACTCCGATCTAAATCTCTAGAATTGGTTACAGCCACCTCTCCTGATATTTTTTGTAATTTGTCAATCTTTTCATCAATTGAGTTCTCAAAACTACTAATGGGCGTACCATCTTTCTTTGATAATACATTGGTGTTATCGTTAATTTGATCCATTTGATCATTTGTGGGAGGCGGCTTCTCTGATATGGATTGCGTGTCGTAAGTCACCATCAATAGGTTTTTTGGAGTTGGGAGAGATGAATGATCCATTCCTATTTGGCCGATATTCCATCCCATGTTATCATCCAATTTAAAATTTTGAAATCTACTGTCTTTGGGGTTTAACTTGGAATTATTCATATAACATTGCTCTAACCACATATGATTTGTCACAATAATGGCATTTTGCGGGTCCAGTGACCATTTTTTTGCGACTTTGAATTTTTTGCCAATTGTACTCTTCGTGATCAAGTGTGTGTTTTTTCTTGTTAGTTCAGGTGTGCTAAGTCCTCCTAATATTTCTACTAACCTCTGAATATAAAACCTTTGGGAGCCGAAATAATTAGTGTACGCGACTGTTAATTCCTTAGAAGTAAATAATTTCGCATGAAATGGTTGGTGAATAAGTTTACATTGCGATACAGGTGTAAATTTTTGCAGCGCAAACATATAAAACAACCAACTTACGTTCCCAACATGAATTTCCGGTTTAATGCTTTTGGTTTTTTCTAGTATCGGTGAGTTAGCAGAGTGGCCGATATAACAGTCAATATCAGGAAAAGCTTGGTAAACAGACTTCAGATCGTCAGAAAAACTCAACGGAGTTACTTTGCCGTCCAAATCCTCGATAAATCCTTTCAAAAACCAATACAAAGGTGTGAAAAAGTTTAAATCTGGTGAGATAGCAAAGTGGTGATTTTTGAATAAAGTTTTGTTTGGATGAAGAGTAAGCTGCGATGATGATGTCTGCTTATCGCCAATAACCTCTTCCCATTTTGCGAATAACTGTTCCTCACTGGTGTCCTGCATATCAAGCTCACACAAAGTAGCAAGCTCGCCCTTCAAGGGCTTCGCCATTTTGAAATGATATAATATCCATATTGGATAGACAAATTTCCACTCTCTCAAAGGCTTTTCGGTGTGCTTGTTGGTCGATGAAGAGGAAAAAGAGCCAAATGTCAATTTACTGACCGTTGCTATGATCGGGTCCTGGGGACTTTGAACAATCACATGCGTCGTTCTATTTGAGATGTAATTGACTAAAGTGCCTCCTAATAAATGAAGCAAATCAGAGTATAATATGTATTCACACTTATTAAACGAGCTTTTGGAAATATATACTTGACAGTCTCGGAGCAAATGAAATGGGTTAGGTGAATACATATTTGTCCTCAAATGTCTCTTCGTCTTGACCGAATCCTGGACCCAAGTGTGTGATACGACCGGGATCAAAAGATCGAAATAAACTACCTTATAAAAAGGAAAGTTGATTGTATTACTAATGACAAAATGTACTGTTTGCGGGCCGAATTTTTTCATGAACCAATCTTTATCCGTCTTGACATCTTTGAAATTTTCGTTATAAAGCTCGTATATTTGACAGTTATTGCATGAATTATCCATCAAAAGCTTTCTAGTAGAGTGAGCGATGGGAAGCTCAGCATCTGCTGCCACTAAAATTAAAAAATTTAGCTTCTCGAACAGAAGTGATGTGCTCATGGATCGTATATTTACCAGTATGCTACCTCCTTAAAATCTTGCCCAATAATCTAATGACTTCCATTGAATATACAATATAGAACATTGTGATGTATTTATTTATTGGCAAAAAATGTGACGCGAAAAACAACATTAGATGAGTGAAAAAGAAAAGTCACATCTGATATAGCTTACCCTGTTAACGCGTGAAAAGTGGGCGGCTAAAACCGAGAAAATACGAAATAGTGTAAAGGTTCAAGAGAATAAACTTCTGGAACAACATTTCTGGAATGGTTCAATAGAAATGTCTGAATTCTTTTGGGATGTACAAAAAATACAAGAGATTTCTAATGTCGAAGAACATTCTGTGGTTAAGTGTGTTACTGTGAATACGAGCAGGTTAATTTCGCAGCTTAACGAGGAGCTACAAGACGAAGAAAGTGGCGTCAATTTTATTGTTACACAGCTGCAATTACTGATAAATAATGTCTATGAGAAAATACAGAAAGGCCCTGGAGTTCCCGCACATCGTTCTCTGATGATAAATTTGAATTTCACGCGCTTGAAATTCTCAATAGCTTATTGGGATATCTTATTGGAGAGGTCACTAGATCTAATAAATGGACCATCGAAAACGGGTGCCCGCTACTTTATTACAGAGGTTACACCAGTAGACAGAAGTCGATATGTTGAAAACAATCAATATTTTCTAGCTTTTAAAGCTAACCAGCGTTTGACACGGAACAGCGTGGATATGGACGAGTTTATTGATTTTGAAATTCTAATCAAGCAAATAATTTTCGACCTCTTCAAAAAAAACGGAATTCCAGATCAAGATTTTGAAGCCATTTTATCAAGGTTTCATAATTTGGAAAGCTTGGTGGTTGCTTTTAATGAATAATAAAAAAAATGTAAGAAAAAAAAAATCAGGTATTGTTGAATTATTATTTACTTATTCTTTATGTACTCGTTTGCTTATTGGTTTAGTGTAGCATTTGGCTATTTTTGGATGACTAGAAAGGCAGATTTTTTTAGTAGAAATACTCCTCATCTTCATCGATTTCTACATCCTCTGAATCGGCAGCAAGGTTGCCTTTAAAGTTCAGTTTCATAGGATTGACTTTCTTTTTCTTTCCGAACATCTTAACTTTGTGCTCATTCAATTTCAATGAGCATGGTGATACCAGCCTGTCAGTCGGTGATGCAAATCTTTGTTGTAGTTGGAGTTTCCTCTTCGGATCCTGTTTTAAAAGATCCCTTTTGAACATTGTCTTTTTTACCAAATTGCTAGTGGTGTGTGACGACTTCAAGTTTGAAGTGCTTTTTTTCCTAAAAATTCGAAAGGCCGCAATCTCCTCCTCTAAATTAGGTATATTCTCTTTATTGGCGTCCTCTCCTGTCTTCGCCGATTCATTGTAATTATTGATGTTATTGTGGTGATGGTAGTTGTCGTTGTTGCTGCTGCTGCTTCTGGTGATTGTGTTTTCTCTGGTAATATCAGTTTTGAGGATGGAAGCCGTGCGTGCTGATTGGTCACTTGCCTTGTTGGACATAAATACGTTTTCTATTGTTCTTACTATATATGTTATTTTGTTTTCCTACTAGAAGTATTCCAAGATAGTAACTAATCTGAATGAACGTTTGGCTGACCTCCTAAAAACTAGTTTGAAATGGCGCTTTAGACTTCAAAAGGAGGAATTCTCCTCTTGTGGCAGTATTGTTTCATGCTTTTGCTTACAATTTTCATTAGGAGAAAAAAAGGAAAGATGCCCTGTTTACATATTTCCAAATTAGGAAAAGATATTAACCATGGCGAACTGCATTTCAGACCTGCTTTTTTTTTTCTGTAACCCTTTTAAATTAGGGTTTGCAATTTTGGCATTTTTCTTTTTTCCACAATGGGAAGAGGCAATACAATGGGAATCATTGAAATTTCCATAAATGTTGATGAGTCTTTGGCTGAGCAAGTCACATTGAAGTGTTCGCTGCACGGTGAGATACACCCTGTTTAACTTTATTTGTCACCTTTTTGCTGGTATTTTTTAGTCGCTTTTAACCTCGCTTTTTCAAAGACTATCTCCATTCTATTCTTCCCTTTTTCTTTTGTTCATTTGCATTCGCATCGTTATAGACACGGTATGTGGATACTCATATACCTATTTATCATATGGTCCTCACTGCGAACGTGGGTTACTGCTGTTGACTCTACTACGACAGTTGGCGATGATCTGAATGAGACCGTTTCAGCATCTGTCTGGCCGACGATGTCCCCTCAAATGACGGTGGCCTTTAGGTCCCAAAGAGATGTCATGGGAAACTTAACTATAGACCAGCTGCCGTATGTAGGTTTGAATCTACGACGGGTTCTATTGAACAATGAGACTAGCATGGTAAATGAAGGTAATAATACAAGATTACTGACTTTGTTCAAATCTATGCTATCCTCCGAAGCAAATGCTTTTGTCCTCGACTTGGAACAATATAATAATGATTTGAGAGTGGTAGATACGACATTGTTATTTAGCGACGTTCTAATTGCTTTAGAGTCATTCATCTTCAGCACACAAAACAACCTCTATGCGAATATCATTGTACTGTTGCTGAATATATCAGCTCCTGAACTGGATTCCACAGAATACCGCCACCAAAACCAAACTTTGAACACTACTTATATACTGGACAAAAATTTAGGAAATAGTTTCATTTACAAGCCTACGGATTTACAAAGTGATAGAGCAAAGAATAATACCTGGAACATCTACGGAAAATCGTCCATTGACGGTTGGCCCACTCTGGGCTCTGTGCTATATGAACAAAAGAAGAGACTGGTTATAGGTGAGCTGACCGATTTTTTTAATGAAACTACTGCTCCATATATTTTTCCTCATGACGTCTTTCATTATGAGCAGGGGAACTCCACATTAGATTGCCCCTCTACTGTAGAGGGTCTGACTGATTTATCATCTATCCATTGGAGATTCTTAGATTCGCTGTTCAATTCCGTGGACATCAAAGAGTATATTTCGTGTGGTTTATCACCAATAATAAGCAATTCAGCGTACGTCAATAATGTGACGCAGTTAGCGGATATAATTCATGAAGGCAGCGTTTGGTCATGGGATAGCGACCAACCTTCAGTTACTCAGTCAACTTCTAAATCTGGCAGCTCATCCGGGACCTTAGAGGCTTACAATTGCGTTCTCTTGTACTACTTTGCTAACAATGAGACAGTAACATGGCGAGTAGGTAACTGTTACAATTCTAATATTGGGCTCTGTAGATATGAAAATATGGCATTCCGATGGTTGGTGAGATCAAATAAGGCTACGTACTTTGATTTTGATAGTTACCAGGGATCTAAATGTCCCGATCAGTATTCATTTAATATTCCAAGAAGCCCATTGGAGCAGAGATCGTTTATTGCATATATGAGGAATTCCTCCTTCTCTGACACACAAATATGGATAGATTTGAACTCTATATCAGTAAGCAATTGTTGGGTCAGTGGTGGTCCTTATGCTAGTTGCCCATATGAAAAAGTCATTTCTAGGAGAAATTTTGTAACAATGATGGTCCCCGCGTCAGTCTGTTCCTTTGCCCTACTGTGTATTGTCGTTTACTTGAGTGTATTGAGGGTCCCCATTTATGATAATAGAAAAAATTGGAGAAGGGTTATCAATAAAATCTCTAAATCCGAGCTAGAAGGTGTCCCTTCTTAAAAATCACTTCTTTTCTGACACTTTAGAATTTCTCAAGTTTTACGACATTAAAACTCAAGTAGTGCTTTTTTTCGTTTCATTTATTATTAATTCATATATAGCATTTCTTAAAACAAAACTGTATTATTTATACTTCAAAAGCGCATTTTTGTATTTTACCTAATAATTTTGATACATAATATTTTTTTCTTATATCTTTAGAAAAAAAGTACGTTCCAATTAGAAATAGTAATACAACGATTTCCCCAAGAAGAGGGGTTGGGTTGTAAGTGAAGGAAAACAATTGTGCATTATGTTACTGGTGTTGCATTCTTAATAACACGATGTATCAGTCTCCTCCTCTTGAACATTGGATCAAATAAGAATTCGCCGGTAATTGGCAGATTCAACCCACGTTCTACCACCCACCTATCCACATCATTGTCAATTTTCCACTCAAAATTAGGATCAAATGACCAGCCTGTGGGGGGAATAACATCAGCCAAAGAATCTACTCCCGGTGGGAATTGCTGTGCTCTTCTATACGGATCTTGAGGATCGAAAATTCTATTTGAATATCGGAAAAACTTCCAGTCGTTCGGCAGTAAGGCCTTTTTATATATTTCAAAAATCTCGATGAATTTAGTTTCCGGTTGTTCATCGAATATCATGTTAAGCGCCTGATGTTCTCTTTTTTTCAAGTTTTTGTATTCTTTTCCCATTGTTCCTGTTTTGAAAAAACTTATTATTTTTGGATGAGCTCTTGGATGCATATATATCAGTAAGCACCAGGCGAATATGCTACATACATAGCTCCAATTCACAAATGGTGATAATATTTTTAAGAAAGCAATCAAAAGAAATCCTGTAAAAAAACGTTTAGTGGAGCACTCTTCGTTTTGAAAACTAGAAGACTTACGAAGAAAACTATTGATTGCCTCAATAACATGAAGGGTACCAGAGGTCATGTTTTGCATATCGCGTAAATTAATTAGTACTTTCATTCCTTGTTTCAATTCCCCTGTGTTTTCGGTTCTTTTATCTAAATCTGATATTTCGTCTATTTCTTGATTTCTTGATTCCAAAGTGTCCATAAAAGATTTGGAGAAAAACTGTTGACCGTAGCTGTACTCATTTTTTCCCTCATAGCACACATCATATAACAATGATGATCCGTGATTCCGTTTCAGAGGATATATACTCCTTTGTAAAGGATGTTTACGCACATAGCCAGGAACTACAATACCATAGACAAAACGGAATATAGGCAAAATTACCAAGTACATTGGATTAAAACATATCAAAGTGAATAATATTAACGACGTCACCGTCCCGGTAGGGTTTCTCCAAGTCAGCAGTCGAACTATGGAGTCCTGGAGTTCAAATATTGAGCCCATTTTCTTAGACAATTTTTTGAAATTACTACCCAATGTAGTTGCTGAAAACACGGGAATCCTTCCTGTGTCTAGATCATGCTCAATGGTGGTTTTGCTACTAAAATGCTCTCTTTCTGGCAGCTTTTCAGGGACCAACCTCGATATTAGTTTATCCAAAAATACATCGATAAAAGGATCTTTTTCACTATTGGAAGTCATAGGTTCTAGAGCTGGCCCTGATTCGGTTTCATCGTCATAATATTCGGGCGCGCCCTCAAAGTGCGCTGAACACTTGAAAACACCATCGCACTCCCTGCACTCTTGCTCTCCATACGAATCATTTACTGAATATTCCGGAGTACTTAATACTTCTGATGAGTGGGCAGTCTTCAGGCGCTCAATGGACGTACTGAATAATGAACCAGCAATTTGTTGGAGTAGTTCCTTTTTGCTAATGCCTTGGCTTGTTGCGGAGGAGGCGGTTAGCGAAGGATGGCTCATCTCAGAATTTCCGCTGGAGGAGCTTCCTGATAGATCTTCTGCTACAGTTGGCGATTTTGATATTGCTGCTTCTGCCTCCAGTATAGAATCCAACACTTTATTGTATTTGCCTGCGAAGTAAGATTTGACAGCGTCTTTACTCGCGCTCCTGCGACTTGAGCTGGTCTCACTCATTTGCTGAAGATATATTATCTCTTTTTCACCCTAAATACCTGCGTTTTTATCTTATTCATTATGGTTCTATCTACTGATGACTCCAATTCGTAGGCATTCGTCATATTTATGTCTATCATGTCACAATAAAAGGGAAGTTCATCGCGGCGGAAATAATAAAAGCCATTCCACTAACCCTAAATAGCCCTTACTTATTTCCTTTTTCTTGAAATTTTCTCAGCCCATTTTATTTCATAGACCTCGTTAAATCATTCAGTAGCCCTGACACGTTTTGAAATTCTTTAAATTTTTTTTTTTTTTTTTCGCGAAGCGATAAACTTTTTTGCAGCTCGAAGAGGAAAACTGCTCACCCAAATAGGAAAGTTCATCGAAAAGACAAGGTTTCTTCCGTATTTTTTCTCTTTTTATCTCAATAAGAACTTTTAATAATCAATAACAAACTCATGGTGAAGCTTTTGTGGGGAACAGGCCTTGTCTTTATCCATATCGAATTTTTCACTGGTTCTTCTTTTCATTCTTTCATTACCTTTCATAGTTTTTCGTTGAACTCATATAGCGTCGCATAGTTCTAACAAAGATATAGTTCGCGATGTACCACACCCATATGCATGAAAGTTCAATATCTGTGACTTCAACGGTAAGTGTTTCTGATGCGTCTTATGCTTATGCAAGGCTCACTAGAAGAGACGATAGCGATTCATCTTCTTCCTCAGCATCCAGCACGAAAAATAGCAAATCTGCTGAATGTACAGGCTCTAAACAGCAATGTCAATTGCCCACAGATTCGAGTCACAGCACCAGTGTAACTGTTGGTGTGGCTGTTGCAGTACCAGTAGGTGTCATTATCATTGTTCTGGCTGTGATACTTTGCATTGTGTATAGGAGAAGCAAAAAGGAAGCTGAGGAAGATAATGATCCAGATTTCGAAGGAGATTCTGAATTTTTACCGACAATGAAGGAATATTCACCTGGAATAAATCATTTGTACTCTAGCGACTCGCAGCAAGACTTCATGGAAAAGACCTTGCAACAGCCGCCTTCAGATCCCTTTGTTGGTAGCATGCATAGTAGTAAATATAATGTGAGAAGCGCTACCCCACCTGCAATTGGTCGGTCATGGTACGTAGACCCGTTTCAGCTTCCACAGGAATCGAACGACTCTAACAGTTTGAGAGATTTTGCCATGAGAGTACAAGAAGATGGACTAGGTGGCTATAAAGTTGCGGCCGAGTCTAGAAATGCCAGTCAAACGTCCTTGCATCCTGATAACTTTTCGAATTGTACACCAATAAGAGCGTCTTCAAGATTTCAAGAGAGTGAAAGCTTTCGATCTCACGGTAGCCCAATCCATAATAACCAGCTTTCCCGTGGTTCTGCCACAGAAGGTGCCAACAAGCAGTTTACATTTCCTAATGAAGACAATGATTCGTCCTCAGTTAGTGAAGAGGCTGAGGTTTTGAATGAGTCAAATGAGTCTGCAAGCAATGACGCGTTCGAATTCGAACTTGATAATAGTTCAGAAAAGACACATGAAAGGAATCTGCGTTTTGGTAAGGATGATGATAATTATGAACTTCAAGACATCAGAGAAGCTGAACATATGAATGATCGTAGTAGCAGTAAAAGTCAAGATGATGATTATTATGTATCACGCTTATCCCCTGATGAAGAAGAAGATATTAAGAGAATGAAAAGTATTTATCAAGTTTATTTGGATAGAGCTAAAACAATGAAAAAGGAAGAGGATAAAGCAGATAATGCAAATGATATATCGCAGGAGGAGAATAGAGTGGATGATATAGTCCAGAATCCACTGCCTTCTATCAAAATTAATAATAACGACAATATCGACAATAATGAGGTACCGGAAGCAAAACACCTGGTGAAAGAAGCACTTCCTCTAAACAATACTAACTTGGCAGAATATGGTCCAGAAATTGCCCAAAGCCAGAAACAATATCCAGTGCAGGACACACTCACCGTGAACGATACGGAAGCAGCGGCTTCCAATAGAATTGCTTCCTCAATTTATTCCGAAGCAATTCAGCCGTTGAATTATCAGGATCAATATCAACAGGAACGATCACCAGTATATAATGGCCACACACAGTATTCTGGCAATGGATATAGCGGAAATCCTCAGCAACAGGGGTATACTGCGCAATTCGTGCAAAATCCACAATGGTACGGTGTACCAACTCCTCAACAACAGCAACATAATCATCCTCAGACCCTGGAAACTATTGGAGAATTACCAACTCCCGCATATTTAGCTCAATCAGCTTCTTCGCATTCATTGACCTCTTTTAAAAGACCAAACAAGCAACAACTTCTTCAATTACAGACTGCCAGACTAAACGGAACTGCGTTAAATCCGGTCGATCATCCGGAAATGTTTTATTCACCGACAAACGATGCCTATTATGCTCCACAGCAGCAAGGCCAATATATGAAGTTTAACGAAAATGGGGCGGTTCCTTCACCTTATCAACTTAGACAAAGTGTGGTAATGACTAACCCTTCGGATTTGACGGCAAAACCATCTTATAAGCCAGCAGGTTCTTTCAGAAGTGTAAGCGCAACCAATTCAAGAAATAACAGTCTGACCACACAAAATAATATCTATCTGCAACAGCAGCAGCAGCAACTGTATAATTCTCGTGTTAGTGGGATATTAGAAGAGACAGATGTTGTACAGCCACCAAGTGTTGGTGGAATTTTGCCACATAGTGGTTCACAGGACGATTTAAGAAAACAATTAGGCTCTTCACATAATTATACCGTCAACTGAAGTGTAGATAATGAACGGACAATTATCGGATATATAAATTGATGTTTTATTGGAGAAATTTTACAAATTGCGTATTTATACAAATTAATTTATGTTAAATAGGATTTTTTCGAAGTGTATTTTTAAGTTTTAAGGCATATTTAACAAATGACACCGATGAGAAATTGTTTTGCGGTTTTTCTTATTTTTGCATACGACGAAGAAGTTCCTTTGTGTATATAAAAAATTTTTCATGCTTCCAGCTTTTAAGAAAGCTCAGGCGCCTCACATCATTTGCATTTGCTGCCTCGTTGCCTATTCGTAATAATTTCACAATGTAGGAAGATGATAAATCGAGTATTGATACAGAAAACGTAAGTTTGTAGTCAATTTATGAAAAATCAAAATCGTCGATTTGGTTTCTGTATCTCAACAAGGTTTTCTTGATCTTAGAGTTGTCCACCCAAGTAACGTAGTCCTCCATATTTCTCGTTACGAGGTAGGCTGGATCGTTGATCAAATTTGGACCCACGCGAACATGCCCTTGTTCAATGAACTTGACTGCATCTTGTATAGTTTCCGCCATTTTTAATCTATGCATTATTACAGGTAATCGCCTCCTACAGATGGCACTAACAGTAACTTTATTTTCCAGATCAGAAATCTTTGATTTAGTTGTCAGGACACCCATAGCGTATAGCTTGTCCAGTAATAATTGCTCATGTTTGCGACGAAATGGATCGGTGGGAGGCAATAATGATAATTTATTGGCAAGACGACGAATATCACCGCATATCCTATTGTATTTATGATAATCTTCACGATTCTGAATATGATATGTTCTCATGACCTGAGTGTCCCGGTGGCCTTGGTCCTGCTTCCATTCAAGGAAGTCTACTTTTTTCAATAACTTTTGCTCATGATGCTTTAGTTTTCTAACCATTATCGGTTGTGATTATGCCTGGTGGTTTATCTATTTAGAACGTTCTATATTACTTATCCCATTGAATATTTGTTGCGATGAGCTTATATCAGTGAAATTTTTTTCACTGGAAGTAGAGGGTAATGAAAGGCGAGCGGAAATAGCGAGGAGACGCTACGGTTATAGAGGAGGAATATCAAATACTAGTAAGTAAGGGAAGATCACGCAATAAAGCTATCGCAAATCTTACTATAGGAATTGAGGCCAACCTATGTCATTTATTCAGAGGAGGTTATTGTCGCAAACACTTTTTCTGCGCTCTCAAGTGGGGTCTTTACCACTTTATATATCTCCTGAAGTTCAGGTTTCCATAAATGCATTATCCATGCCCAGGATTATCAGAAAAGGTAGAACTTCAATGAATATATCACAGAATATCACAGTAAAGGGACCCAAGGGTGAATTGTCCGTGGAGGTCCCCGATTTTTTGCACTTGGACAAGGATGAAAAGCACGGTAAAATAAATGTTACAGTTCAAAATTCAGAAGATAAACATCAACGTTCGATGTGGGGTACAGTAAGATCACTTATAAATAATCACATTATAGGTGTTACTGAGGGGCATCTTGCTGTCCTTAGATTTGTAGGGACAGGTTATAGAGCTCAATTAGAAAATGATGGTAAATTTGTCAACGTTAAGGTGGGTGCATCTATCAAACAAGGATTGGACGTTCCTGAAGGTATTGTTGTCAAAACACCTGCTCCCACGTCTCTGATTATTGAAGGGTGCAATAAGCAGCAGGTCCTTCTTTTTGCTGCCAAATTGAGAAAATTCCATCCACCAGAGCCGTATAAAGGCAAAGGAATATACGTTAACGGTGAAACAATAAAGCTAAAGGACAAGAAAATCAAATAACTTCAGGATTTCAGTTATTTTCGTACTCATTTTCGTAATTTTTTTTATGACATGTATCTTTTCTTATACTTTATAGGGAATACCTTGTAAATATCCTATGAAAATAACTTAAATAAAATTTATATTGGTTATTAATGCGGTGACGTGTTCTTGCTTGGTAAACATTTTGGTGTTCAATGAAACTCTTGGCTTGCAACCTTTAATATATACTAGTTTCACGGAATATGAACGCAATAAATAAGGCCACAGAAGTTCGAACCTTACCTTTCATTTTATACAGTTTCGAAAAGGGAACACCATTTAGACTAGAAACCAAATATCCTCTTTAACGTTCTGCTAATGCTATATATTTTTTGATTCCAACGCTAATAAAGATTTTTTTTCTTGAGTACTTTTCATGTTTTGTTGTAGAGAGCCCATTTAAAACAAAGATGTTTACCAGAAAACAAAAGAAAAGATCAAATAAGTGAGTAAATGAAATGCTGTACCTTCCAATTTCTCGAACTCTTTTGGAATTTCAGGGTATGGTGGACGATATTAATGTAAATTATGATTGCTCCGCTGCCAATTGGTATAGGATAAAGATAGACATATTGGGCATCAGAGGGGAGAAGCATTGCAACCAGATAAGATAAATCAAAGATTTTTACCTACAACTACTTATACTATTATTATACTATTATTATACTATTATTATACTATTATTATA
>ERZ794936.28-NODE-28-length-140086-cov-61.840257_pt1 | contig 140086 bp, 75 predicted proteins | sample MGYA00511083_ERZ794936 | MGnify/ENA primary metagenome ERZ794936 (study PRJEB30137, sample SAMN04331409) | food metagenome | isolation source: Y2 must sample point D1 replicate A | place: Australia: South Australia | collected 2014 ... | reverse complement strand
CAGAATCGACATGACCGATAACGACAACGTTAATGTGAGACTTCTCTTTACCCATTTTGTAATTAAAACTTAGATTAGATTGCTATGCTTTCTTTCTAATGAGCAAGAAGTAAAAAAAGTTGTAATAGAACAAGAAAAATGAAACTGAAACTTGAGAAATTGAAGACCATTTATTAACTTAAATATCAATGGGAGGTCATCGAAAGAGAAAAAAATCAAAAAAAAAAATTTTCAAGAAAAAGAAACGTGATAAAAATTTTTATTGCCTTTTTCGACGAAGAAAAAGAAACGAGGCGGTCTCTTTTTTCTTTTCCAAACCTTTAGTACGGGTAATTAACGACACCCTAGAGGAAGAAAGAGGGGGAATTTAGTATGCTGTGCTTGGGTGTTTTGAAGTGGTACGGCGATGCGCGGAGTCCGAGAAAATCTGGAAGAGTAAAAAAGGAGTAGAAACATTTTGAAGCTATGGTGTGTGGGGGATCACTTGTGGGGGATTGGGTGTGATGTAAGGATTCGCGGTCCTCGAAAATTAAAAGTCCAACGCGCCTGTTGCTTCCTATGTGATATGTATTATATGTAATATGCATAAATATATCTACTGCATTGTATTTTGAACGTACAAAGTATGCATTGTTTATACGCTATTATCAGCCAAAGTTGGGTGGTCGCTTTCTGTTGTATGACTATTGATGTCTAGGCTGTCAATAATTTCGTTTTGAGCCTCCATGTCTCTGAAGAACTCCCTGTTGGCAAGGCTGGACGAAGAGGCAGATGGGGATGACCGTAGTCTTATGCCCCCTTGACGGCTGTTCCTGCCTCTGACTAAAGACCTCATTAAAGATTTCGTGAACCTTCTTGTCGTCTTAATTATCCCGTTGAAAAATTTACTCCAGCGAGACCCGTCCTCTATGAGGTCCCAGTGTGGTTGCTCATTTAAAGATGGCGATATGTCGTGTAACTCGTCGTCGTTTTTCAAATGCCTATTTAGTTTAGCATAGATCCATCTTCTCCCCGCAAATTCGACTAAAAAGAATATAGCGAAGATACCGATGAAGATACCCAAAACGTTAACTTCATTCTTTTTGTTTGAGGTGGGGCACGCATGAATGCTGCGGACTTCGAAGAAATACGAGCAATTGTGTAGGTTTCCAATGTATGATATCTGGGCCTTTGATTGAATTTCTTTATCGCAGACAAAATTCAATAAAGTTGCCTTCTTGTCCTTCCCGTTCGGGCACATAGAGCCGTTTTCGTATTTGAGAGTTAATTTCTTGGCAGTAGAGCCGCCGACTAACGCAGGCCTTGTACTGAAGTCTCCAATCGATACTAAATTATTTTCGTTCAACTGGTCTACGTAAAAAGCGCCCGTTAGATTGGACAGTTGTTGCGACTCAGCTTCTCCGACAGGACTAGAGCAGATGCCTAACGTGAAGTTTGTATCGTAGCCCCAACCTCTCACTGACCACTTCGTCTTGGAGGATTCATGCTTGTTATTGCCAGAAATCTGTTTTTGGCCCTCCCTTAATTTGTTGGGAGTTGAAGATAGCTGTGATAGATCTATGTATGATCCGGTGACTGGGTTGGTTACCGCACAAAATAGATCTTCATCGTTTTCGCTTTTGGGTTTATCCGGATTTGCTAACGTTCTTTTTTGCTTGTGAGAAGCCCTATGTTCATTGGCTTCATGGGACAGTCCTGGACCATTGTATACATGCAAAAGTATTGGTATGGTAATGATTAGGACACATGATAGATATATTAGAGATGATCGTTTCAACATATTTTCCAGTGTGCGATCCTACAGTATGTTTTATGTTCTATAAAATAAAGCCCTTTTTTGAGAAGTAGTATGCTTAGTAAGAGTCTCCTGTAGTTTTGCGTTCTTATTATTGAAATTGAAATACTTGGCATTTTCTTCAAAACTTAACCCTTCTTGTTTCGGATACCTCTTGTACCTGCACCCGAAAGGGAAACGCGGCCAAATACAGCCGCAAAGTGACAGTAATGTGAATAAGTATAAGAAAGGATTAGTGAGCGGGAACTACAGTTTGGTAAATAATTAATTTGAAATTTACTGCCAAGGCAGAAAGGTGTCTTTTTTTGAATTTTTTTTTTTTTTTTTTTTCAGAAGAAGGTTTTTCTTTTTTTTTGCTGAATATTTTCTATAATTATTTAGTGCTTCATTTTGATGTCACAAAAAAGTAATACTATAAAAAAAGATTTTATGTAGAATGGATAATTTGTGAAAGCATTCCTGGGATTTTTTTATAAATTTCTCATAAGTGTTGTAATAAAAGCTAACAAAAGAGACTGACTTCATAAGTAAGGGTAGCAAGCGTAAGTATAACTAAAAAACAAAATCATATAAAAAGATAAAATATCAATCATGCAAACGATTTCTGGAGTCTTACCAACAGTATTAAGCCCCTCAGAGCTTAGGTCTGATGATGAACGAACCTTCCAGTTTGACGAAGAAGCTGAAATAACAACGCATTTGACTGAAAGCGAAGATTTACGAAGGTTAATCAATGAGACTGCACAATTAGGTGTCAGAGTTGATCATATTCACGATAAAACTGACCAAGAAATTGCCAGGCTGGAAAAAGTGATTAAAGAAGTTACTGAAAGTGATACTTTTTTCCGATCTTGTTCTGGCTGGTTTAAAACCAATAAGAATTTTTCTGACAGTGAAAGCAGTTCAAATACGCAGCTGAAGAGTCTTTCTCAATTGCATGGCCGCTATGATCGTGATTGGAGACAGAGGTTGAATAAGTGGTTTAGAAAAAATAAGAGTAAATTAGCCCTACCATCTGATAATAATCTGGAAGAGGTAAACGATGATAAAGTATATGGATATGGAGAGGACTTGATGGAACAGGGCAAGACACCATATTTTAGTGATATTGATGATTTTATGAATGGATTGAATATTATATCACCCTTAACACCTGACGATTTTGAAAATGACGATACATTAGTTAAAATTGATGAAACCTGCCAAATTCACTCCGCTTCTGAACCTGAGAAGACCTCCATAAGTCCCACATTTGGGAAAAATATCAAAAAGGAGCTAGTAACAGATGATACGGAAAGCATTATTAGCGGGCCTCCTTTGCAAGAGAATAAAAAGACTCTTTTGAAATACCGATATGTCAGGACTTCTCTTGATATGCTCGGCTCTGAAAAGAGTAGTTCTAAAAATAACAGCGGTGGTATGTTCCGTATTTTCCATAAGAGTGCTAATTTTGGCGACAAAAATCAAGAAAACGTGCCACGAGTGTGGGACACACTTAGAAATAATTTGGGAAGGGAAATTTATCTTTTGCAAGGAAGATTCAAAAAATGGACTACAAAGCATCAAAATCTTAAGAAGGGCCAACCTTGTAAAGATGAAGACGCCGTTACCGTTCCCTTACCATCATCTGATCCGGGAAAGGAAACACAGTTGGAAACTAAACTCTGTTTTGTGCCCGAACCAGGTGATCAGCCTTTGGTACAAGCATAACCGTGTAAAAGGTTAATGAGCAAACGTTCCTTGCTTGTGTCAAGACATGTTCGGGCAAGATATAAATAAAATTCAAATAATGCCAAATATCAATAAATTCTGTTTACATTTCCGCACTATAGTGCATTCTTGAAATCGAAACGCGTTAAGTTCTCAATAAACAACGCGTTACCCTCTCAACAGAAAATAATGCCCCATTGTCCTGGGGTGAATTTAAAATCAAATGATTATAATGTGCGCTATTGTTGCACTGCTTCCCAGGCCGAATAAGAGAGGCACCACATTTATCAAACTGGTTACGTTCGTTTTCTGAAAATCAAACAAAAAATGTCGAGCTCCTCCAAGGCTTCTGCAAGTTCATCCTTGTCAAGCACAGCCACCTCTTCAACTTCTGCAACTAGAGGCAGCGACGGATGTGTTGTTTGCGATTCAACTGCATCATGCCCTGTTTGCGCTTCAGGAGAATATTGTGTTATGACTTCATTAACATGTGACAAGTGCCCATCCACATACTGTGCGAAACAGTCCGATTCACAACTGAGTAGTTTATCTTCCTCCTCCTCTAGTTCTAGTTCCAGTAATTCAAATGAGAAAACCTCGTTGATTGTGGGGTTCACCGTGGGTATTGTAGGTGGTGCGATGCTTATTGCCTTGGTGGCGTTGTATTTCATCAACAAGAGATATTGGAAGCCCAAAAGGCAAAAAAATAAAGCTTTGAAATTGGAAGAGGCATCGCAAAGTTACGGGAATGAAGAGGAATACTTCGACGATGAAGACGATGATGATGAAGACGATGAGGATGATGGCGGTATGAGAAAAGATGAAAGTCACACCCTGTTCAATACGTCACTGGTACCTCCAACTCTCAACGTGCCGGGAAACAGAAGTTCAGCATCTACCACTCGTACAAGGGCTTCTAATATTTTGCCTATTGCCTACATTCCTGGTGTGACAAGCGGTTTGAGTACCGACAAACTGCAATCAAAACTACGCTCGAGCTCTAAGAGACAAAATGCAGCTGGTGATATCAGGTCACATATAACCTTAGGTTCTTCCATCTTGGATGGTCTGGATGACGAAGATGACGAGCATAACCAGGTACTCAATAAGGACGCAGACGATAACCTCATAACTGCTATTCGTGCTAAACCTAAACTGGTTCAAATCGCAGAGGAAGAGAGTGATAAGGAGATTCAGGACTTGGATGTCATTGAAGAACAGACAGAGGCGGATGATCTTTCACACATGGCAAAAAGCGAGGCAAGCCATGGTAATAACGACGAAGATGACGATGAAGAAGGAAGTTTTATACTGGACTTGGAAATTCCAGAATCGATACGCGAGAGCACCCAGGGCAGTCGCACTGAGAGCCCGTTTGAGGACAAGTTCGAAATACACGATGAACGATAAATAAAAGGCGTGTCAGTATTCTGCAATCCCGGGGAAAATATTATATCATATCAATATTCAATGATCTACGTCTATATAGTTACGTGTATACGCCGTAATAAGCGCTTTTTTTTTTTTTTAATTTTCTGACTACTGTTCAGCCATCAAGGTATGTCTAAATTAATAATATTCAGCATTTTCAACGTGCGCTTACCATCTGCTAATACACAGCTCCTCTGAAAGTTTCTTGGCCGAATGTCATAATTTTCGAACCAAATATAAAAATTCATACACATTAAAACAAGATGTGCTTACAAAGCGGATAAGTTCCGCAGCAGCCAAAGCTGCATTGAGACATTTTTCGCATACACATCACTTCTCTGGGGAATGAAGCATCCGAAAACGCCAACGGGACTAAAATACAGCAAACTTGCATTTTGGTCATTTATGGTTAGCAAGTTTAAGTGCTACTACATTACATATTACCTGACCCTGAAAACGGGCTTAAAAGCCCATCTACTATAGTGCCGCTGCGGGTAACCGTAGCTTCTTGCTGTTTTTCCCACCGTCATTTATTTTCTAGTCTTCTTTCCGAGAAATGCCGGCGGCGTTTGCCGTTCCGTTCGCAATCTCTCGAGAAGTTCGAGAGATGAAAAATTTTCTTGGGAAAGCCAAGAAGGTACGATCGTAGGCATGATTCATATATAAACTCTTTCCCAATCTTTTTGGTTACGTACATACTCCCCCCTGATCTTTTACCTACATACTTGATCGTGACTTCTTGATTCATTCATTTCTTGTTCTCACCGTTGTCTTCCTTTTAAATTTCGTTTTTTAAGTTTCAGATCAAACTGAAGTACAACAGAGAAGGAAGCTCATCCCAAGCAACTCTACATAGTTACCTCTTTAGCAAACAAAATGACTCAATTCACTGACATTGATAAGCTAGCCGTCTCCACCATAAGAATTTTGGCTGTGGACACCGTATCCAAGGCCAACTCAGGTCACCCAGGTGCTCCATTGGGTATGGCACCAGCTGCACACGTTCTATGGAGTCAAATGCGCATGAACCCAACCAACCCAGACTGGATCAACAGAGATAGATTTGTCTTGTCTAACGGTCACGCGGTCGCTTTGTTGTATTCTATGCTACATTTGACTGGTTACGATCTGTCTATTGAAGACTTGAAACAGTTCAGACAGTTGGGTTCCAGAACACCAGGTCATCCTGAATTTGAGTTGCCAGGTGTTGAAGTTACTACCGGTCCATTAGGTCAAGGTATCTCCAACGCTGTTGGTATGGCCATGGCTCAAGCTAACCTGGCTGCCACTTACAACAAGCCGGGCTTTACCTTGTCTGACAACTACACCTATGTTTTCTTGGGTGACGGTTGTTTGCAAGAAGGTATTTCTTCAGAAGCTTCCTCCTTGGCTGGTCATTTGAAATTGGGTAACTTGATTGCCATCTACGATGACAACAAGATCACTATCGATGGTGCTACCAGTATCTCATTCGATGAAGATGTTGCTAAGAGATACGAAGCCTACGGTTGGGAAGTTTTGTACGTAGAAAATGGTAACGAAGATCTAGCCGGTATTGCCAAGGCTATTGCTCAAGCTAAGTTATCCAAGGACAAACCAACTTTGATCAAAATGACCACAACCATTGGTTACGGTTCCTTGCATGCCGGCTCTCACTCTGTGCACGGTGCCCCATTGAAAGCAGATGATGTTAAACAACTAAAGAGCAAATTCGGTTTCAACCCAGACAAGTCCTTTGTTGTTCCACAAGAAGTTTACGACCACTACCAAAAGACAATTTTAAAGCCAGGTGTCGAAGCCAACAACAAGTGGAACAAGTTGTTCAGCGAATACCAAAAGAAATTCCCAGAATTAGGTGCTGAATTGGCTAGAAGATTGAGCGGCCAACTACCCGCAAATTGGGAATCTAAGCTGCCAACTTACACCGCCAAGGACTCTGCCGTGGCCACTAGAAAATTATCAGAAACTGTTCTTGAGGATGTTTACAATCAATTGCCAGAGTTGATTGGTGGTTCTGCCGATTTAACACCTTCTAACTTGACCAGATGGAAGGAAGCCCTTGACTTCCAACCTCCTTCTTCCGGTTCAGGTAACTACTCTGGTAGATACATTAGGTACGGTATTAGAGAACACGCTATGGGTGCCATAATGAACGGTATTTCAGCTTTCGGTGCCAACTACAAACCATACGGTGGTACTTTCTTGAACTTCGTTTCTTATGCTGCTGGTGCCGTTAGATTGTCCGCTTTGTCTGGCCACCCAGTTATTTGGGTTGCTACACATGACTCTATCGGTGTCGGTGAAGATGGTCCAACACATCAACCTATTGAAACTTTAGCACACTTCAGATCCCTACCAAACATTCAAGTTTGGAGACCAGCTGATGGTAACGAAGTTTCTGCCGCCTACAAGAACTCTTTAGAATCCAAGCATACTCCAAGTATCATTGCTTTGTCCAGACAAAACTTGCCACAATTGGAAGGTAGCTCTATTGAAAGCGCTTCTAAGGGTGGTTACGTACTACAAGATGTTGCTAACCCAGATATTATTTTAGTGGCTACTGGTTCCGAAGTGTCTTTGAGTGTTGAAGCTGCTAAGACTTTGGCCGCAAAGAACATCAAGGCTCGTGTTGTTTCTCTACCAGATTTCTTCACTTTTGACAAACAACCCCTAGAATACAGACTATCAGTCTTACCAGACAACGTTCCAATCATGTCTGTTGAAGTTTTGGCTACCACATGTTGGGGCAAATACGCTCATCAATCCTTCGGTATTGACAGATTTGGTGCCTCCGGTAAGGCACCAGAAGTCTTCAAGTTCTTCGGTTTCACCCCAGAAGGTGTTGCTGAAAGAGCTCAAAAGACCATTGCATTCTATAAGGGTGACAAGCTAATTTCTCCTTTGAAAAAAGCTTTCTAAATTCTGATCGTAGATCATCAGATTTGATATGATATTATTTGTGAAAAAATGAAATAAAACTTTATACAACTTAAATACAACTTTTTTTATAAACGATTAAGCAAAAAAATAGTTTCAAACTTTTAACAATATTCCAAACACTCAGTCCTTTTCCTTCTTATATTATAGGTGTACGTATTATAGAAAAATTTCAATGATTACTTTTTCTTTCTTTTTCCTTGTACCAGCACATGGCCGAGCTTGAATGTTAAACCCTTCGAGAGAATCACACCATTCAAGTATAAAGCCAATAAAGAATATAACTCCTAAAAGGCTAATTGAAACCCTGTGATTTTTGATAAGCGATAGAAAACTGAGAAGGGAAAGTTAACACGAAAATGACAATTGAAAAACCAAAAATATCGGTCGCATTCATTTGTTTGGGTAACTTCTGTAGATCACCAATGGCGGAAGCCATTTTCAAACATGAAGTCGAAAAGGCTAATCTAGAAAATCGATTCAACAAGATTGATTCATTTGGCACTTCTAATTATCATGTGGGGGAAAGCCCTGATCATCGTACAGTGTCCATTTGTAAGCAACATGGCGTCAAGATTAATCATAAAGGGAAACAAATAAAGACCAAACACTTCGATGAATATGACTATATAATCGGTATGGATGAATCCAACATTAATAACCTAAAAAAAATACAACCTGAAGGTTCTAAAGCTAAAGTTTGCCTTTTTGGTGATTGGAACACTAATGATGGCACTGTGCAGACCATTATTGAAGATCCTTGGTATGGTGACATACAAGATTTCGAGTACAACTTCAAACAAATCACCTATTTCTCCAAACAGTTTTTAAAAAAAGAGTTATAAGCTAGCAAGTAATGATGGTGCGGTCTACATCGAGTAAAAAGATAATATGTGAAGGTGAAGTTAAAGAGTACAAATTGGAGATTTTGAATACTACATTTACCTAGTAAATCACGATGAGAATTATATAAGTAAAAGGAAACTGTTTACAGTTTTTCGAAATCTTCTTCATTATATACGAAGTCGTTACCGCAACGTCTCGCTAACCAACTTTTTTTATAATCAAAGTATCTCCATGATTCCTCCTCAGATTTGCCCATTCCTGGTGGTAACTTTTCGATTTCTTTATAATACCAGCAGCGATCTACCTTGTTGAATAGCCAGTTTCTATTTTTAAAAAGTTCTCTAGCAGCTAAAAACTGTTCATATGATCCTTGGTAATGATAGAATATGAAAAATAAAGTATCAAGATCAAATTTCATAAATATTCTGGCTAGTGAGGTTCTGGAATAGATATCATCATGTTTCTTAGATTTTGCTTTACTATCTTTACCGAACTTATTGTCAGTATCATTTTCATTATTCGTTAAATTCAAAGGTACATCGTACGGATAAACAAATCGAATTGGTTCATTGGGAAAAAAGATTGACGTTGGGTGAGGCAAAGATAATGGTTTGGTGTATAGACATGGCGAATCGGCATCTAGAGAATCTGGACAATTCAATAGCGAAGATTCTAATTGCGATACCATCTTTGGTGACATTTCTTGAAGAGGTTGCATTAAGTACCTTTTCGAGTCTAACCAGTATTTTAATTCGTCGTTGAATAAGGGATTTTGAAAAGCTGCATTCGTCTCTACATCGTGCTGGATGGTTTTTCGAATTTCATCAGTTCTATCCGGTGGGAAATTTAGTTGTTGCTCCGAGTCGTTTTCCGATTCCTTCTTTTTCATAGACACATGTGTAGTTGGTGTACCAAGGGTAGAATTATCGAATTTTATTGAATCATCTTTCACTGTATGCAATGGCGTATCAGTTGACACAGGTGTTGGCGTAGAAGATATAGATTGCGAGGCTGATTCTACACCTGGCGCGATTGGAGTCGTCGCCCTGTCTGATATAGAAACATCCCTCTGCGGAGCTTTTTTCTTTGGAGAACGTTCTTGTTTTTTTGATGAGCGAATGCTAGATAAAGAAGTTTGATTGTTTCCTTCTTTTGGAGCCTCATTATTACTTGATGAAGGTTGTATTTCGCAACCCATGTCCTCATAAATTGTATCGTATTCAATGAAATCGGGATCATCGTTATTTTCTACATAGTACTTTATATCGTCTTGGAATTCTTCTACGGGCTCTGGGTCCATTTCATTATTCTGAAGTTTTTTCAAGATATTCTCTAGGTTGGCGATGTGAAATTCGTGTCTTTCTGTTTGTTCTTCATTTTCTTGAGCCTCATACTGTTCCAATTGCTTTTGTAGCTCATCTAAACAATCGTGAATAAATAAGACCTGATCTCTTTTTTTGAGTTCTTTAGGGTCTTTGATTATATCTGGATTTGTTAAAGCCTCCTTTGAAAACTGTTTTGTCTTCATTAGCTTCTCCACGGACTTAAATCTTTCCATGCCATTTTCAATCAACCTCCTATTAGTCATCAGAACACTTTGCTTATCCTTTACATCTTCTTTGCTGAGCCATGTTTTTATTTGATCCCTATGTTTTTGCAGCTTCTTGATTTCTCTTTTTAAGTCAGATTCCAGTTTTTCTCTATGCGAAGAATTGGAGGGGTCTGTTGACTGAAATTTTTCGTATATGTCATCGAAGTCTTCAATACCTTCCTTCACCTTCTTCAAAAGCTTATCGATATCCTGTTGTAGCTTTCTTTGAGACATGACAGAATGAGCGGATGTTTCATGCAATCAATAAAAAAATATACTAATAGAGGTTCAATTACAGTTCCTAATTATTTATTGACGCGGAAGGGACGCTGTTTGATCTTGTTATTATCTAAATTAGTTCATTGCACCAAAAATGTGGAAGTACTTTTATGCTATAAAAAGTTTCGTAGTTAGAATTGGTGGATTGTCGAAAAATCAATAAAGAAGGGTAATACAATGTTTTGCATCACATGACCATGTTCGAGCAATTTATGGCGCCATATAACAAGCACAAAAAAATGGGTAAAGTATGGTATGTTTAGACAAGCTGATATGTTACCGTATGACTTTCGTAGCAAGTTGCCATATTGGTCCATGACCTCTTGAGTGATTTTGAGATATGTGTGTTTGTATAATTGTAAAAGAACCTGGTGCTGACATGGTGGTTATTGAAAAATAATTTCAAAAAATAATACGACACCAGCAGGATTTGAACCAGCGCGGGCAGAGCCCAACAGATTTCAAGTCTGTCGCCTTAACCACTCGGCCATAGTGCCCAAAATAATCTGGTAGTGTTAGAAAACGGAAGGTATTAATAACATCTGACTAAAATTAATTTCCTTATATTGATGATGAGTGTTTCACTAGCAGAAGTAATTCTAGCTAGGGACACTAAGAGTGTTGGAATGAATATTATATATTATTTTTTGACTATTATTCATATTACTGTTACATATTGTCATATACGATGCAAGAAGATGACATAAAGATTGGGAAGTAGTCGCCAAATTTTTTATTGAAGTTAAAGTGTAATGATTGGAACTTCTAGCATATTCTGTATATATAATATTATCGACTATGGAATCCCAACAATTTTACAAAATTCTCCAGATCTCAAGAAAGTATAAAAGATATGGTAATATCATTATGTAAAATTATTGATTCCCTTTTAGGGATGCCTATGCCCTCGAGAAGTGCTAGAATATTTTGCCTGTCTAAAATTATAACCTCTATCAATAATGGATCCTCAAAAACTATCCCGTTATTCACCTATTTCTTAATCCAAGGGAAGTTGGACAACCATTAGATGTGATCCGCTAGGAAAGAGATATAAACTGCTTTTAATTGGCTATGAAAAGCTGTCCGTACATTTATTAACTGCGGGAGTACATTTGCTATTTCAGTCCTCATGGAGAAAATAGTACATTTTGTTCCCTATTGAAAAATACAGAGAAAGAAATATTGAAGTGTTGTTAAAAAACATGTAATAAACGCACCTATGGCATACTGAACTTAATTTTAATCGAGGTTAAGCTATAGCGTTTCATTCTCTGATGTCTTCTCATCGGTAGAAGGTCTATCATTCTTTTCTAGTGGGCCGTTATGTAAATAATACTCTTTGAATAAATTAGCCGTCATGTAATGGATAAATGCACCAATGAATTGCATTGGTATGATAAGCCCTAAATAATCTCTCTTGCCTGGATCCTTCGTTCCAGGAACGCTTATACCCCGACGACTCATTTCTGTCATAAAAGAGGCCAGTTGAATTATTAAGTTAGAAGTGGTTAGAGAAACGTATAATAGGAAAAAATATAACCAATTCTTATATTTGAACCAATTGGGGGATCTTATTCTTGTATTGCAGCGAGAGCATCTTATCTTCGTACATCTTGGAGGCAGTAGATTAATCTTATGTCTATATCCTCTTTCCATCCACACAGCAAACCCCCAAATAGAAACGATCGCTGAATATGCTACGAACCAGCCCACAGTATTATCAAATGTCAAAAGTTTAAATGGGGGAAAGGGTACAAATGAATATGCAAACATTTTTCCGATGAAAATTAATCGCATTACTTTCATAGTAAGTCTGACGGCTAACGGCGGCAATACATCATCATTACTACGAGCAGGAATATTGCTTTTGTCTTCTGTGCCGTTTTGCATAATTCCGTTGCCAATCGTCTTGGAACTGGAAACATTTAATAAATGCACTTAAAACAGAAAGGGCCTTTTTTATATATTAAATTTTTGACTGCCAAAAAAATTTCCAGTTTCTACTCTCTTTTTTACTGAAGTAGCAAGCGGCCTGCTGATTTATTTTCTAGACAGTACACTTACAGCTGCCCCGGGATCTTGATACATAAATACGCTGCAGCAAGAAAACGCAGAATGGAAAAAAATATATATATGCAGTAATAATATCGACCTCCTCCTACCTACCTATCTACCTATCTAGCGTGTTAGTGGTTCTTGTTTTAACCTTTTTCCTACATTTTTAGTATTTCTCACAATGATAGAGATGTCCTTGATTATATATATTGGCAAATGACCGGTAAATGGCTCAGTTCGCAAGCTCATTTATTCTAACGTTTATCTTTTTTAGAATATAGGCCACACTAAACAAACTCAGTCATATGAGGTATGAAAAGCATGCACCTTGCACTAGAAGGTGTACGTAAACCTAAACTCCATCGAGTGTACGGTCCACAATGTGTATTTGAGCCACTCCGTACCTCCTTAGCTAACGATATCCTGAAATTTTTCAATAAATTTACTCCAGCATTTTACATCATCATACAAGTTACATTCTGAAATAGTGTCGAGAATGATATGATCTTCACTTACAATTAGTTGTAAGACCGACGATTCAGGTTTACTAGGCTTAGAACTGACGTCTTTCATTTCTATGTCTGCGTCATCCGCTGTTGCAGTACCATAATTTTGACTAGTGCCTTGCAGTACACCATGATCTTCCATCACAATATCAGTTCCTGCATTTTCTTGATTCGAAACAGAGGCGGTGAATCCGAGGTCATTGGCACCATCCATAGTTGTAGAGTGCTCTTTGATGCTGTCTCCATTTTCCTCCTCTATTGCGGGTTCAGATAAAATTTCGTGCAAATTAAATTGCTGTAAACCCTCTTCTTTAAGCATCATTGCTTCAGTTATACTGGGACGTTTGCTTTTATTAGTTGAAGAACGCCTTCTTCTAGAGGCCTCTACTACACTTCCATGTCTGTTACTTCTTGGAATTGGCTCAGTGTTAGATGTTGAAGAATTTTTGTCTTTAGTCGAGGTGGAGAATGGAGCTTGATAGTCAGGTTCAAGTTCCGATGAATTTGAATTTGAACTAGGTGTGGAGACCAGTTTAAAAACATTTTGAAGTACTATCCTCGACCATTGAACCCATTTTAGTATCTCAGAGATTAGATCTAGATTGTCATTACTTATGTCAAATTTTTTAATATTGATTAATTTTGTTGTAAAATCGTTCATCAGTTGTATTCTACTATTGTAGTTATTGTTCGAAAATAAATCAATTATAGGTGGCGAAGAAGATGAGTTTGATGAACATGTAACTTTATCTATAATAAGTTCCGGTGATATGAAATCCTCAGGAAACCAAATTAAGTCTGTATAGTTACTTTCCTTAGCGTTTGCTACTATTTCCATAACCAAGGAAATGCCGTTAGAAAAATTCTCAGCAGATTCATTTATCCAAGATTTGGTTTCTTGTGAATATATGTACTCATAGAACCTGTATTGTGAATCGCTTTTGTTTTCTTCTAAATAAATTTTGGCTAAAGGCACTTCCTTACCATTGATGCCCTGGGTTAAAATATATATTCCAAATTTATCATTCAAATTGGTCCTGACTTTAAAGTCGCAACAATTGTCTTGGAAACATTGTCTTATATAGTGTGATAGTTCCGTGAAATACTTAAAAAGATCAAGTTTACCTTGGTTGTTAAATGATGCGTTGCTTGAATCTAAGCTTTTGTCAGAAGACCCATTATTATGGGAGGTAGAATCGGACTCGATGTGGGAATATGCATCTAACAGATATAGAAACTTCAAATTGTTATGAAAAGCTTTCAAATCAGGATACTTTGTTAAGGAATTTAGAAGAATGTTGCTTTTTTCATGCTCTCCATCTCGTTGGTTAAAGTAGTCAAAATTATCAAAATTAGATGCTAGTACGAGTTTAACGTCCTGAATTCTGTCTTGCTTCTTATTGTAGTCAACATCTATCACGATAATTTTAGATGCCGTCGATAATCTTGAAAGTTCATTACTCAATTCTTCTGTGAAGGACTCGAGACCCAAAGTTTGACAAAGTCGTGTTATATTCTCCAAAGTTATGGAACCAGGTTTGTAATCCTTGAATAATTCAATCATGGAGTCTAAAGTCTCCACATAAGAGTCTCCTTCTACCATCTCCAAAAGAGTTTTGTTGGCTTTTGTTCTATGTTTTCTTTGCTTTTGATTAGGAGTTCTTTTTCAAACACAAACGTTCCTTAATAGGTAACCTTCATTTTAAGTTTTGAAAAATTAATTAGTTGCAATTACATCCTGACAAAAAAAATGTTGCAAGATTTCGCAAAAAGTACATTTGCAATTTTTAAAACATCAAATACCTACTCGTAAGTACAGGATTAAGACAATATACAAACGCGATTCTCTACAGCAATATTCTGCACCTGCATGATTTCAGGAACTCCTCATTTCTTTGCTTGAGAAAAAAATTTTTTTCACCTTTCATTTTTTTCTCTAAAAATGCTATTGGCATGAGATAAGGAATAGCTGTGATATAAAACTGACTTAGTAATTTAGTATCTTGTACGCTTCACATAGTAGTTCAGTCAAGAAGAGCAAACACTAATAAGCAATAAATCTAATGGCACAAGAAATCACTCACCCAACTATTGTAGACGGCTGGTTCAGAGAAATTTCTGATACCATGTGGCCAGGCCAGGCCATGACTTTAAAAGTGGAGAAAGTTTTACACCATGAGAAGTCAAAATATCAAGACGTTTTGATCTTCAAATCCACTACATATGGTAATGTTCTAGTTTTAGATAATGTAATTCAAGCCACCGAAAGGGATGAATTTGCCTACCAAGAAATGATTGCCCATCTTGCCTTGAATTCCCATCCAAATCCTAAGAAGGTTCTTGTTATTGGTGGGGGTGATGGTGGTGTTTTGAGAGAGGTTGTCAAGCATGATTCCGTTGAGGAAGCCTGGTTATGTGACATTGATGAAGCTGTTATTAGACTATCAAAGGAGTACCTACCAGAAATGGCTGCCTCTTATTCTCACCCAAAGGTTAAGACCCATATTGGTGATGGTTTCCAATTTTTAAGAGATTACCAAAACACATTTGACGTAATCATTACTGACTCTTCTGACCCAGAAGGTCCAGCTGAAACCCTTTTCCAAAAGGAATATTTCCAATTGTTGAACAGTGCGTTGACAGAAAAGGGTGTAATCACTACACAAGCAGAAAGTATGTGGATTCACTTGCCAATCATTAAGGACTTAAAGAAAGCCTGTTCTGAAGTTTTCCCAGTTGCAGAATACTCTTTCGTTACTATTCCAACTTACCCAACTGGTACGATTGGTTTTATGGTTTGCTCCAAAGATAAAACTTGCAATGTCAAGAAGCCACTACGTGAAATCTCTGATGAGAAGGAGGCTGAATTATACAGATACTATAACAAGAAAATTCACGAAGCTTCCTTTGTTCTACCAACCTGGGCAGCCAAGGAATTAAATTAGGGAGAATATACATATATATGCATATGTTTGTTTAGCTAAATAATTTTATTGAGCTTTGCTTGGGAAATTTCTTCATATTACTACTTATAATAAAATAGAATATGAAAAAAACTAAAAAATTAATAAAGAAACAAAAAGTAAAAAAAAGGTGTATGTACTGTAATATGAATTAATAAACACCTGTCCATTTTAGAAAAACGCTATGTCGAAATTGGTCATATCAACGTCAATATTTCAGTCTCAAGTAGCAGATTTACTCCCATGTAACAATCATCAAAAATCGCAGCTGACATATTCCCTAATAAACGCGTACGATCTTCTCCAGCACTTTGACGAAGTGCTAACATTTCCCTACGCCAGAAAGGATGATCTGCTGGAGTTCCATTCGAAATCATATATCGATTATTTGATAAATGGCAGATTCAATAAAATGATGGCACAAGATGTAAATAATCCCATGGTAGAGTCCAAATGGAGTGAGTTGAGTGAATTGGCCGATAATTGGAACGAAAAAATCGACTACAATCCATCGCAAGATCTTCAGAGATTCACCACTAGAGAGAATCTCTATAATTATTATCTGAATCACTCACAAGCGCTCGAAAATAATATGGACTGTATTAATAACAGTGAGGTGCCCACCAATGATAAACCAACAGATACTTATATTTTAAATTCTGAAACAAAACAGTATAATTTAGAGGGAGATTGCCCGATTTTTTCATACCTTCCTATGTACTGTCAAGTTATTACAGGTGCGACTTTAAACTTGTTGGATCATCTATCGCCTACAGAACGTCTTATCGGTATAAATTGGGATGGTGGAAGACATCATGCCTTTAAACAGAGGGCAAGCGGATTCTGCTATATAAATGACGTGGTACTGTTAATACAGAGATTGCGCAAAGCAAAGCTAAATAAAATCACGTACGTTGACTTCGACTTGCATCATGGTGACGGTGTAGAAAAGGCTTTCCAATATTCTAAACAAATACAGACAATTTCAGTACATCTCTACGAGCCTGGTTTTTTTCCTGGAACTGGTTCTTTAAGTGATTCAAGAAAGGATAAGAACGTGGTTAATATTCCTTTAAAGCATGGTTGTGATGACAACTACTTGGAATTGATCGCATCCAAAATCGTCAATCCTCTAATAGAAAGACACGAACCTGAGGCCTTAATAATTGAATGTGGTGGTGATGGGCTTCTGGGTGATAGATTCAATGAATGGCAGCTAACAATACGAGGGCTTTCTCGAATCATCATAAATATCATGAAAAGTTATCCTCGAGCGCACATATTCCTACTTGGAGGGGGTGGGTACAACGATTTACTAATGAGTAGATTTTATACGTACTTGACTTGGTGTGTTACAAAGCAGTTTTCCAACTTAAGATGTGGTGACAATAATTCGTTCCAAATCGATCCATTTGATGTCTGTGATGGTGATGATTCTGAACAATTTATACGTGAACATGATCTTGTTGAAATGTATAATGAAGAGAACTATCAGTATTGGATATATGAGATGGAAGGAAGTTCTCGAATGAAAATGTTAAGGAATGACAATAAGGATAGAGATATGGTCGAACTTATGAAGTTTTACGAACTGTAAGATAGTTTTAATTAGTCGTTTGAATACAAATTAATAATGCGAACGCCGCAGCGTTTTATCCCGTAATGCTCTTGCTAGGTTTTCAAATATATAATAGAGACAATTAAGTAAAAAAATGCTTGGCAGCTGGGCATGCTATATACAGGGATGAATATAATACAGCTTAATTTTCAATATCAAAACTACTTCCACAACCACAACTACTTTTTAGGCTACCATTGATGATTTTGAACGAAGAACCGATCAACTCATTAGTGTATGTCAGTGTAGTGTTATTCAAAATGTTTAGTGATTTACTATCAATTATCACTCGACCCTTATCTTCGGGTAACACGTATATTATATCCTTGGAATCATCATCGTCAAGGTCGTCTGAAAACTCCTTGTCTTTGACATCATTCTTAATATCTGGCTTGGTAGCGGGTTCTAGAGTTAGATTGTACTGGAAACCGTGACATCCACCACTTTCCACACTAATTCTTAAATTTTCCTTACTATTGCGGTAGATCTCAGCTAGTCTGTTGGAAGCCCTCTCAGAAATAGATAAGTTTAACCCAGGCGTCTTATTTATTATTCTTTTCGGTGTGATCAACGGCTCCTTAGTGACCAGATCCGAGTAAAATGCTTTGCTATGAAATAAAAAACATGTTAGGGGAAACTGGCGTAAAGTTGTGGAGGGACGTCTAAAGTTTAGTCTGGTAAACAATAATTTAGCCTGCATACCTTCTTTACTGTGCAATCACATGTACAAGGCTCTCTAGGATCTCGACTTACTTGCAAGATGTTTAAACAAGTGACACCGGCGGATGGTATTATTCATTAGTAATACTAGTTGGAATTGGAATTTGAACAAACAGTACAGTCGGGTAACCGCTCGAACTTGAAACTGTACATAAAACACCCTTCTGAGCAGTTAATCAAAGTGAAATTATTGCCGTTTTCCAGGTCGATTAAATCATTATAAATCTTAACCATCTGCGTACAGCATGTCGCTGCAACCATCGCATTCGTAGTGCTTACACTAGGTATGATACTCTTTATTATACCCAGGATAAAACTTGTTGATAATTTTTCTGTTGAGATGCTAAATTGGGCAGCCCTTTCGCAGCACTTCTCCAGCAGAAATTCCATATCCGCCGTAGACTCAATATTTAAATCAGGGTATTGTATAGTTGAGACATACTCCACAACATGCTCAATGCAGCGAGGATTGTTGGCGATTGTACACATTGGCACAGTATCCTGCTGCGAGGGCAAGGTATCAATGGAGCACTCCCAGCATGCAGTGATGCCTGGAATGATTGTTTTTACATGTCCCTTGAGCCCCTCTGTTCCACCATCTATGAACGGGATGCAAATTTCATAATTGGACTCCAAGGTAAGCTTCACGAGAGTCTCATTGATGAAGCGACGAGGTTCAATGGCGTCCAGCCCCGAGATTATGAACTGGAAGTCTTTGTAAAAGCTCGGGGGCAAAGTGGTCAGGTCCTGTACGTGCGCCACAACTTCCAATTGAGGGAACCGCGTGTTTACATACTGGGCTGCCACTTGAGCTTTCGGTTTGCCTATGTCCTTATCACAAAAAAGAAATTGTCTATTAAGGTTGGTTAGCTCGATTGTGTCTATATCTACAATATGAACCTGTTTAACAAAGCTTAACATTGTCAAATTCTTCAGGATTTCGCATCCTAGACCACCTGCGCCTAACACCAATATCTTGCAGTCCATCCTCGTCGCTTTATTATCGATAATATAGGTATACAATATCTCATTGATTTGTTTTTTAAGTTTAAAAAAAAGGGCTTAAAAAACGACTATGCTGAAACATTATACAATAATACATATTTTTTTTTAAAGGAATGATATTATTTGTGAGGTGAATATATACGTGAAAATTGAGAATATAATTTTATATATTCAAATAGAATTTGTAGACTGTTTCTTTTTTCTTTTCTTTCTTTTTTGTCTCTGGGTACTTTGTTTTAATTTTGACTTTTATTTGCTGTTATTTTACATATTTTTCAATTGTTCTTTTGAGGCGATTTAAACTTTTATTAAACAGGAGCCAAATGCATAAATTTTTAGTTAAAGGGAATATAGTATAATATAATATAACGGAAAGAAGAAATGGAAAAAAAAAATCATTTCGGAGAAACTAGGCTAGTTTTAGCGGTGACCTCAGTGTTGCTTGAGTTTATAATTTGATGTAGAGGAATGTTTTGGTTTGGTATATGAGGAATGTGATGATGCGTAGGGGTAGTTGTGGACAATAGATTGTTCCTGGTGTGAGACAGTGGTTTGACAATATAAGTTGGTCCCATCTGCTTTAGCTGCTGGTACTGATCCAGTTGAAAATCTTGCAGAGAAGGTAATAGAGGGGGAGGTAAATATTGATTTGAATTGTTGATACTGTTTAATCTGTTGTTCTCCAGTACAGAGGAGTTCGGAGAAGAGGAGAATTTCCCAGGAGAAGATGTCGCAGTTGTTGTGGATGTGGTAGTTGTAGTTACCGGTGTTTGACTGCTGTTGTTGATAATGGATGAAATAAAGGGCAATTGAGGGGTCGAGTTAGCCCTTGGTTGAGCTTGAGCGACGTTGAGGTAATGATGTCTCGTTGAAGGGTCGTGTGGAGCTGAGTAATATGGAATAGAATTTAGTTGAGATGACAGCTGTGGTAGGTCTCTTGCCGTCTTATCATGCGTCAAAGGTAGTCCACTTAAAGATCTGGAGACCATATAGTTAGAAGTATTAACAGAAGGAATAGGCAACCTCTTAAGATCATTGTTCAATTGGAACTGATAGCTGTTCGAGCTTGACACCGAGGAAGATGGTGAAAGAGAATGTGCTCTTTTCATAAGAACTATATTGTTGTTAAAGGGCTGTTGTAATTGCGGTTGTGACTGTTTCTGCTGCTGCTGTTCTTTCTGTTGTTGCTGCTGCTGTTGCTCGATTTCCTTCAAAAGTAGTTGCTTCTTCTTAGACTTTCTTACCGGCTTGTATTTGTATTCAGGATACTTCCTTTCATGTTCTAGTTTCTCCTTCTCCGCTAGATTTTCCCAGTGTGCCTTATCTTCCGGTTGTAAGCCCTTCCACTTCGTACCAATAATTTTAGAAATGTTTGAATTATGGGGTATTTCCACACCTTGAGCGGTCCATTCGTCTATTAAGATCCTGTGGTAGTGCTGTCTGAACAGAATAAATGCGTTCTTGGGTCTTGGAATCTTAGGTGTAGAGGATTTAGGATTCATTGTTGATTGTCTAACTGCGTTCTTTTGTGTGAAGAAGTATTAGTATTTTCTGGAATAATGAGGGGTGAAGAGGGAGAGTTAAGACACCGTAAATGTATAATTATATGCGAAAATTATAAAAGAAAGCAATGAGAAGAAACATTAAAACTGGAAAATAGTGCTATATTTAAGTAAAACTTCTGAAACTACAATTAGCAAATAAGATAGAGCAGAAAAGGAAAATGCAAGAGCGAAAAAAAAAAAAAACTTTGTTTAAGACCGTTACATTACGCAAAGTGAAAACGAAGAAAATATAATAGCAAAGAGCACTATAATAGTAAGAACCTACACACAAAAGACACAAAGAACACCGGCAAGACAATACGAGGAAGAACAACAAAAGAGGCAGCAACAATAGGCCCTTTTCTTCTTTGTCAGCAATCGCCAAGTTCTAGAACAAGGTTTTCCTACCAGATTTCCAATTGTTTTGCATAGTAATTCCCGGTAGTTCCACGCGGCCGATACCTCGACAGGCCAATGATATCCAGGGGATTTGTCGGCCGAGCCGAAGATCACCTGCCTCTCCGACGTCGGCTTTGCAGCTGCGGCAGCTCCTAGCGTAAGTAGCAGGAAAAAAAAGAAAGAAAATACTTTAAAGTACGCCTGCACCTGGGTTGCTCTAAACGGGAACAAGAGCCGGTTCCGATAACCGCACACTATTATTTCTAATCCCTCTACGTAATTGCTAAGCACACATGACTTCATACTTGCGTCACCCCGATTTTATTATTCCCTCCGGTTAAGCAAACGCCGCACCCCTGAGTCCGCCAGACCGGCCGCAAGAGAACGCAGTGTGTGTTCCTGTCTCTTTGCACGAACAAAGGAGATAGGACGGCACCCAGGCTCGCTAGGCGGCTACATGACTAAATGCCCAAGTTTCGTGCATTATGTAGAAGAAAATAGACGTCTGTGTAATCATTTCTTGAAGCAAAGCAATATTTGCAGGTTGAATGTAGGTCAACTGCATACTGGGAAGCGTTTTCTGACCGCTTCGGAAGCGTGAGCGGTCCGTCTCTTACAACTCGTTTGGAGCTACATGGTGAGACAACATTGGCGCGCACGCCAATGTTGTCCTTCTCAATGGCCATGCAAACACTGCTATTTTATCGATAACTGTTGTGATCTTGGCTTAGTTCTTGTGCTTTTTACACCCCGCAGTAGCGCTAGTTGTATGATTGCGGTTATCTGTCGCTTCTGTTCTCGTAACGCGCAACATGGAAGAAAAAATACTGAAAAATAATTTTAACAAAAGCTTGAGCAGAATGGGCATGGTACAACATCCATAGGCAAAAAAAAGGAATACATATACTCCGCTGCTACCTCCTCAACTAAACAATGACTTTGAATAACGTTGCAAGGCCCGACCTTTGTGTTTCGTATGTTTTTCACCGACAATTTTCTTTCAAATTTGCTGATATTGCCAATATATACTAACAGTTCAACCGCTCCCTTTCTACCACAGGTACAAGAAAATTGCGCCACCAAAAGGACTATATTCTGCCACACCAAGCATATCTGGTGTGGTTAACCAATCCATGCCTATGGCCGCTATTTTCTTGAGGAACAAGTTCATTGCCTGGTTCTCCCTGATTCAGAGTGTACACTACTACCTGAACACCGACGAAGACATCATCGTTGCCTATAAGGAAAATAAGGCACCATCTCCAATGGACCAGCCTCCTGCAATCAAGCTATTCATGAGTTTAATCGGGTTATGCGTGTGTTACATGAACTTAGTTTTCCCTCAACAAATAGCTCAACCATCGTCTAGCGGCTCTAAAGGTAATACTGAAACGACAATTGAGACAACTACCGAAGTAGAGACGGAAACAGCTAAGCAGTAGGCTTATCCTATCCTCTATTTCCGCCCTGCCCCATCAAAAGGAAGGAAAAAATAGTAAATACGGGACTTCCTGTGTCGTTTTTTCATTTCCTAGGTTTTTTTCAAGTCTTCCCTAGTAGTGTATGCACAAATATATAAAATTAAATACGTAAATACAGCGTGCTGCGTGCTCTACTCACCAATATCTTCAAACCAATCCTGAGGTCTTTCATCGATAAATTGTTTCATGATCTTTTTACACCTCTCATCGTCAACAACAACAACCTCGTGACCTCTAGTTTGTAAATATTTCTCGCCCTTACTTTTGAAATTAACGTTCTCACCGACAACACAGCGTGGAATACCATACATGATGATGGCACCTGTACACATGTCGCATGGAGACAGCGTCGTATACAAAGTGGTATCTTTGTACACTTTGCCCTCTAATCTCCCACAGTTTTCCAAAGTGGAGATCTCACCATGTAGTGTGGCGGATCCCTTTTGAAATCTCATGTTGTGACCACGACCGAGAACACTTCCGTCTTTGTTATTGATAAGACATCCGCCAATAGGAACACCACCCTCTTTGTAACCTAAGGCCGCCTCCTCATAGGCAATGTCCATACCCTTCTGATCCCACTTGCTTGCCATTCCCCCTGTCACCATTAGCTATGAAATTTTTAACTCTTTAAGCTGGCTCTCATCAACATAAAACAATGGCTTGTAGATCTCATTGTCGAATTGAAAATGAACTTTTTAATTTCGCAAAAAAAAAAAGAAAAGTTCAGGGTCTCCGGGTACTACCGCCCCTGCAAGGAATGACCGGTGATAATGGAAGAGAAGATATTACAGCGACAGTATAATTAACAAACACGTTGTGTCTTTAGGCTCGTAACTAACTGTACGTATATCTACACACCATAGGTCACTACTTGCAATATATTTGTTATGCTACACCATAAGTTCGTATACCCATTTTTATTCAAGTGGCACTTATCATGTGTAGAAAAGTGTCCCCCACAAATCACTTTTATAGCTAAGTATGCTACAGCGAACGATAAAAATGGCAATAGAAAACTTACGATAAGGGATGAACAATGGCCTGAGTTGGCAGATCCAACTCCCTATGATATTTTTGGCATTCCAAAGGCCGGATCTGGAAATCCTAAACTGGACAAGAAGTCGTTAAAAAAAAAATATCATCGTTATGTAAAATTGTACCACCCTGACCATTCCGATAACATTCAAATATTTAGCTCAGAAAAGGTTACCAACAGTGATAGTAAATCACCGCTGCTGCTAACATCAAGCGAAAAACTACATAGATTTAAAGTCATCTCTCAAGCATATGATATTCTTTGTGACCCAAAGAAAAAGATCGTATATGACACAACGAGGCAAGGCTGGACCACATCGTATTCACCACGTTCTAACGTTAATACTGAAAATTACCAATATGCCGGCTCTTATGGCTACCACTCTAACGCGCAGTATGAATACTGGAACGCTGGGACTTGGGAAGACGCAAATAGCATGAAAAACGAAAGAATTCAAGAAAACATCAACCCATGGACCGTTATTGGCATAATTTGTGGCCTAGCTATATGCATCGAAGGGACTGCGTTGTTAGCCAAAATCCAGGAGTCTCTGAGCAAGGCCGAATTTACTCATGACGAAAGTGGATTACATTTGATTCAGTCATACACGAATTATGGTCTTGATACTGACAAATTTTCCAGATTGAGGCGGTTCTTATGGTTTAGAACTTGGGGACTTTACAAGTCGAAAGAGGATTTAGATAGAGAAGCCAAGATCAATGAAGAAATGATACGCAAACTGAAAGCAGCTAAATGAAATCACCTATTGCGCCGCTCGCGGAATACAATTACTAAATTTTATATATATTCTTTAAAAATGCATCTATACATTCGTTTTTCCACGTATACCAAATTCGAAAAAAGGTGTTAAACCATCGTTTTCACGTTTTTTAATTTTTTTTTGGTTCTCTTTTTTTTTTTTTTCAATATCAACTTTTTTTCAAACTTCGTGTTGCATTTCCTTTATCGTAAATTTTCAATGGATCTCTATAATCTTCGAAGTTCGAAGAAAAGAAGAAAAAAAGTATTGAAAAGTTGAAACATCGATTCCGTTTTGCTAACAAATAGCACTCAGCATCCTGCATAAAATTGGTATAAGATATGGATTTCACAAAACCAGAAACTGTTTTAAATCTACAAAATATTAGAGATGAATTAGTTAGAATGGAGGATTCGATCATCTTCAAATTTATTGAGAGGTCGCATTTCGCCACATGTCCTTCAGTTTATGAGGCAAACCATCCAGGTTTAGAAATTCCGAATTTTAAAGGATCTTTCTTGGATTGGGCTCTTTCAAATCTTGAAATTGCGCATTCTCGCATCAGAAGATTCGAATCACCTGATGAAACTCCCTTCTTTCCTGACAAGATTCAGAAATCATTCTTACCGAGCATTAACTACCCACAAATTTTGGCGCCTTATGCCCCAGAAGTTAATTACAATGATAAAATAAAAAAAGTTTATATTGAAAAGATTATACCATTAATTTCGAAAAGAGATGGTGATGATAAGAATAACTTCGGTTCTGTTGCCACTAGAGATATAGAATGTTTGCAAAGCTTGAGTAGGAGAATCCACTTTGGCAAGTTTGTTGCTGAAGCCAAGTTCCAATCGGATATCCCGCTATACACAAAGCTGATCAAAAGTAAAGATGTCGAGGGGATAATGAAGAATATCACCAATTCTGCCGTTGAAGAAAAGATTCTAGAAAGATTAACTAAGAAGGCTGAAGTCTATGGTGTGGACCCTACCAACGAGTCAGGTGAAAGAAGGATTACTCCAGAATATTTGGTAAAAATTTATAAGGAAATTGTTATACCTATCACTAAGGAAGTTGAGGTGGAATACTTGCTAAGAAGGTTGGAAGAGTAAGCATGAAGGCTATCACGGTAACAATTCCACATTGCCGAGTGATTACTACGCATATATAAACACACACACTCACCATATATATGTACGCATAGTAGCATCTATTGAATATAAGAAGATAGAGTTTCAAGTTATACATTATATTGTACTATTTTCTTAAACGATGGCTCATAAATTCTATAGGAATTATCAACCCAATAACCTCATCGCTAATTCAAAAGTAGCAAAAGTGGCACCATTGGCGGGAGCAGCTCTTAGCATGGTAGGACCAAACCCTTTGAAAAAAGCGCCTATCCCTCCATTGGCATATAAAGTCTTGGCTACACTGGAAATAGAATTACCAAATTTAGGCTTTTGTAAATTATCCGTTTGCATGACAGACTTGATGACATCTAATGGATATACCATCAACCATAAGGCAGTGCCAGACAATGCTCCAAAAATACAAAGTTTCCATGCAGGAATGTCCTTTCTCTCTAGTCCACGTCTTTTGTTCATTTGGTTAGCAATCAACGCTTCATACACTAAGAAATATGTGCCACATCCATGACCTTCTCTCAATATTGTAGGTGTTAAACCACGTAGCAAGGCCTTGTTATGTCTTAATTTTTTGATGCATTCCAAAGGACCCTTGAATTCTGCGTTGGTGCCTGAGCCAGTCTGTGTTTGCAAGCGAATCCTGACATGCTCAATTGGGGACGCCAAGAATGAGTTTACTATACCGCCTGTGACACCACATGCGTAATACTGTGGCAATGACAAAGTCGATGACATATCAGCATTGCGATGATGAAAAAATCTCTTCATAGCTTCATTAACACCAAATTGTAATGAAACACATGCACCAACACCAATTAATGGCGTCAGAGTTCCTTTGTAAAACCCGCGAGGCCCTTCATTGGCAAGCAGCTTTCTGACGACTTCCATGGCTGTTGTTGGGGTGCTCGATGTTTGTAACCTAACTTTTGTCGTATCAAAGGGCTGGCCCACTAGCACTTGCGCAATACCACCCGCTGTACCTGCAAGCAAATCTTTCACGACTCGAGCATTATCATGCTGTGGATGTTCTTCCAAATCATCGATTAGTTGAGGAGATGGAAATTCTTCAGACATACTTCTTCGTGATGCGAATTTGATTGACGAGAAACCTAAACAAGAGAGCTGCGTTGGAGTATAGATGATAGTTGTTATTAGCTTATTGACATTGATTGATGCTATAGCATGGCTACATCATCGCTGACAATTTGCGCTCGAGTTTTCTTAGGGCGCCGCTTATCTTCGGCCTATCAGTAAATGTAAGAATGAGTCAATCAAAGTAATAACACTTTTTACTTCCTGTAAAAAACTACATAAGAAATTTATTTACATTATTCTATCAAGTCTTTTTGACCATAGTTCACTGCTATAACAGACACTGTCAGCTCAGTTATCGTCATATTCTCCACCGCGGCTGGTATCTCAACATTCAATTCCGCCATCTCCTTCGGGAGTGTTATTTTATTCTCATGTGCTTCAACTGGCTTCTTTTGAATCAGTTCAAGGCATTTCTTTCCAAGATCTCTCAAGATGCTTGTATATTCTGCCGTGACTCTTTCGGGTGTATGTACCAGTATGTAGAATAGCCAATCTTGCAGCCGACGATAATGCCTTCCTTTCTTGTGTATTTCTTTTATCCATGTATTCGACATATACTTGATCAGAACCCAAAGTTGCTTAGAGGTAATCTTTTCATGAAAAGTAGTATGCTGCGGTTCATTGTTTATAAGGTATTGGAACCACTGGTTGTATCCAACTAGTTCATGTTTATCTCCTTCAGTGATTACTTTTTTTACATCCTCAACACTGTCAATCTTGGTTTTTTCCAGCCGTACCAAAATATTCTTCGCCCATTCCTCATCAATCTGAAGATTTTCTTCCTTCTCTTCTGCCTTCTCAGGAAAGGAATGCTGATTTAGGACACTTATAATTTTTTCAACTGTAGTACATTTGCTGGGCATATCTTCGAGATAATTCTTTAAGAAAAGCAATAAAAGATCCAGTGTTTCGTCCTCATAACCGGTAAACTCGTAGGCATTAGTCAACACCGTCGCCTTCACAGAGTTAAACCACCTTACCCATATTTCTACATTCCTTTGAAGCCTAATCAAGGATGGCGAGATGGCGTGCCTTTTAAGGGCCCCCTCATCCTCATCATCGTACATGCTTGATTTGTGACGCGTCCTCTTTTGCAGATTCATATGATTCTTAATCGATATGGCGTTGGTTCTTAGTGCTTCTTGCCTAACACTTTTAAGATATTCAATGACATCAGGATTCACTGAAGAATCAGATAGTGCAAATGCACGAGATTGACCAAAGATGGCATCAGGCGCCTGGCTTTCTCCTCTTTTCATTGTTTATCACCTAATGTTTCTGTTATGATGGATGTTGGCAATGTTATTGTATGATACATTATCCAAAGCGAACTAATAAATCTACCGAAGCAACAACAGCGATGCACCCAGACAGTACATAGATAGTTATATTATCAAATTCGATATGATTGAAGTCAAAACAGTTCAAAGATGACACAACGTCTTAAGCTAATCACATCAAAAGCTTTTTTTTTTCTGTGGAATGTCCAATATACATGTGCTTAAAGCTAATTTTTTTTTATGTATTATTACGATGCATTGTGACGAAGGTTACCTGCTTGAAACGGATAATGTTCATTCCTTTCGTTCATGGTTTCGTCACCTTCTTTTTGGCTTTCAACCTTGGAACAACTGGTTTCCTCTTCAACTTGGCAATTACGTGCTCATCAAATTGAGAATCACAAGCAGGACATTTATTTCCGGGCGGTATGATTGATAAGACACATAGGCAAACTGAACAGATGAATCCAACGGCAACAACTCTCCCTGTTAAATAGCATGATGTCCTAAAATCTACAGATCCATGGTTTGGCTTAACAATTATAGGTCTTAACGACGGATCAATAAACATTGCAGTTGCTAAATATTGAATTAGCCCTTCTGTAGATTCAACATGTAAATAAACGCCATTTGTGGCATCCGTCGTTTGCTGTAAAAACGTGCTTTCCTTAGAACCACCAATCTTTACGACATCAATGGGACATTTCATTTTTGTTGCGGAAAAAATACAGTTCATTATAGGGATGTATTGGAAAATTTCATCTTTACTACTGCCACTCCCGCACGTAAGAACAAGTAGCCTTGATTTTAATGAGGTAGTTACTGACTCTTTTGATATTCTGTTTACATAAGTCAGCCCAGCTGACATGGCACCTGCTAGCGTGCTCCTTTGACTATTTTGTTCGATTTGTTTCTTTTCTAACTCAAATAGTTTATATATTTCTTCCACTAGCGTCTCATCAACGTTTCTAAAACGTCTATACATATCTGAGTTAATAATCTTAAGATCACTACGGGTTTTATTTTCAGATTCAGAGGCTTTTAGAGCAGATGTGCTCTCTGGGTATAAATATTTGATTCCCTGAGAGTATGCAGCAATGACTGCTACTTTGTTGGCGCTATTGAACGCTAAGTGAGCATTGAGAAATACTATCAATGCCTCTAAAACCTTTATTATACTTCCTTTCTCATTTCCTTCCTCATCAAAAGTTGTCCATAACTTTGGTGCAATTTCTATAATAACGGTAAGCAAAGATGGTGATTCTTCAGTAACCTGTTTTCTTGATCTAGCATGCTTAAACGTTGGATCAGATATTGCATCCATTTCTGATTGCTTCGCTTCAGTATATTTTATTGGATCGTGTATATTTCTACTCAAGTGTTGATTGATGTTGTAATGTTCCTTCAGGTATCTTTGAATTTCAACAGAACAAGACGAGCTGCGCGCTGAAAATAAAATAAAAGTGCAAGTGAAAAATATTGTAAAAATAAGGTAATTAAAAATATAGTTATTCGCTTATTATTGATCATTTTCATTCATTTATTTATCAAATTAATTTTACACAAACTAAAAATGTCATTTTTCGTTTGCAGTATGGACAGCATTCAATTTGCTTTTAAGTTTTCCAATCTTGGTGCGGGCTCCTTCTTTCGACTGCTCTTTTTCGAGGTTACTTAGTTTCTCCAAAGCTTCAGTGTACCTCTTATTGGAAGGTTTTATGGAACCCTTAGTTGAGCTAGTGCTTTGTCTCTTCAATTGACGATGCATTTCCTCGCTAAACTGCAGCCTCAATATGGTTTTCAAATCTTCGACAGAACAATGCGGTAATTCATTGTCTTTTATATATTCAAATAGTTCAGCTTCACTGGAGCCGCATAAAGAGTAAAAATTCATTGTGACGTTCATATTAATTTTTGATGGTTCAGAAGAAAGATTTCTATAGGCATGTTGTAAGACATTTACATTTCTCAACATTTTCTTTATCCCGTTATGGTTCAAAACTTTTATGGATTTGGCACCCTTAATCAAGGCGTAGTTGTTGACTATATCAAGACCAATAAATATGGAGTTTTTTTCCTTTTCTGGTAACTGTTGTTTCAATTTGCTTTCAGTCCTTCTTAATTCGGAAATTAGAGAAGCTATATTTTGATCTAATTCAATACTACCCACATCCATATTCCAAATTTTGGTGTTTTGAAAAAAAGACCCGATGTCGTATATACACAAGGCCCTAATGTTGAACCTCAGTATAGTGATTAGTTTGAATTTCAAGGTTTTGAATCCGTCGATAGTCTCATCAAATTTTTTGGAGGCTTTATCATCCAATAAAATTTTTAGATTTCCTAATGAATTTGGGCTGGAACTAGGGTTCGAATAGTTTAAATCCATTGATTCAGAAAATGTCCAGCTGCTCCTTAATCTATCAGCATCTAACATGGGTTCTTGGCTTACTTCATCAATATTGATAGCCTTTTTTAAGCCTGGCAGCCAGTTTAATATCCATAACACGCTTGCCGAAAACTGCAGAATTGTGTCCAATGTCAAGTTATTGAATAAATCAGATTTGCTCAAACCTTTACCCGCTTGATAGAAATGAGGTATTTCCTTAAATAACTCTATGGATTCTTCATGAAAGAGTGTCTCATCCCCATTCAGAATTTTTTGTTCTTGATCCATCAAAATACCATTCTGCAACCATGCCGTAATTATTTTCCTAGTTAAATGTCTATCAGAAGTACCAATCAAGGAATTAAATAGCCCCAAGTAGTAATTATAAAAATGATTCAAAAGATCTAGAATGCAGTACGATATTTTTTCTCTAAATGTGTTTGCTGTGTTGAAAACATTCAATAAATTGTAAAATAACCTTTGAAAATCTAATGCTGTTTTAAAAATGTTATGATTTTCATCGGATAGCTCTAAGGCGTACGGATTATTGGATTCTACTTCAACCGTGAATAAATAATCCATAGTCATCTGAATCTTTGGGAGAAAACTTTTATTCATATAATCATCGAAAAAGGTTAGGGATGAAATAGTATTTTGTGTTAAGACACTGGGAACAATTGTAGATGTCGATTGCGTAAACAGCAAAAACGGATCTAAAATTACCTTCATGTTGAAAACAGAAGGAGGGACTAGAGGCTCATCTTGTTCGAAGGATTCATCTTTTACATAAATAGAGTCTAAATCCATGTTTGAGGAGACAGAAAATCCAGGGAATATATCTTTCAACAAAGCCTTTAGTTCAAAAGCTTGATCCTTTACAGAAGAATTGTCCTCAATGTTATACTCCAAAGAAAAAATTTTAGGATTTTTCCTTTTAGGTAAAGTGGGTGCGTTATTTGTCGCGCCATTAATTGGTTTAATACTACCGTTATTACTGGATATCAATTCAGGGTCATTGATGTACCTCACAAGTAATAATTCTATTTCATCTAACAGTTTGCCCCAAATTTTATTGAACTTGAAAGCTGGCTTTGCGGAAGACGTTGGCTGCAAAATGTTTGACATTTCAAAAATAGCCCTATGGCACTGAATAGCATACAGTAATTTCAAAAATATTTCCCAAAAGCATTCCCTTAAAATGATCGATAGTATATCCTGTACGGGTAGGCCAAAATGGTTGTCATTCTTTAAACTAGTAGCCATTTTAAGCAGAGAAGGGTGCTTCGAACGTATTGATTCGGTACTTTTAACAATTATATTATGAATCTCCTCTTTAGCCCTTTCTGTTATTATATTGAATGCAACAGGTAATTTATTGATGTTATTTATGGTTTTTAGTAGGAACCCTATTCTGTTAAATCCTTCGTTTTCTTGGTTTCTAGATGGTGCCAATGGTGCTTGAGTCGCAGCATTTTCTTGTAGCATGATATTTCCTTTATTTAACGATTGGTCATGAATGAATTGTTCAAGGTTCTTGTTTATCGTTTTTGAGTGTTCCATAATATCAATATTGACTATGTTGTACAGGTAATTTTCTAAGCTCGTAAATCCATTATGTGAAATGCTTATGATTTTGAATATATCATTATTGGTTACTCGAGTAAAATTTGTTTTGTTAGATTTGGAGTACATAATGTCGTGAATTTCTTCAATCAGATTGTTGAAAAGTAAATGTTCTTGTAACTCAAGTTGTTGGTTTATAGGCTTTAAAATCTCCACTGTCTTCAAAGATTTGTTGTTCATTAATATGAAACCCCTTTCTAGGAGAATTTGCACCTGATGGAAATTTTCCTTTCTAATGTTCTCCTCAATTTTTTCGGGTATCTGTAATAACTCCTCAATATTGACTAAAACATCAATCATTTTTGTATACTTCAAGTTATTATCATTTAATTCCTGTAAAGAACCTTTATCAGTGGTGATTTTCTCATTAGCTTCCTTTAAACAATTTTTCAGATTTAAAGTCTGTTCTTGGGCCTGCATGATCGAACTGACTGCTTTTCCGTAAGAAGCCACATTAGTGTTGAACACTTGGCTATGTTCATTAACAACATCTTGTAAGTGACTACCAATTTGTGACTTTAATTGATTGAATTCTTCATACCGGTGGCCCAGACCTACAGATGTATCATCCAAAAATGCGAGCGCTAGTTCTAAGGGATTAGTGTTATCCGACAGTATTCTATTCCATTGAAGATTTATCCTGTTTAAGTCATTCTGAAGATGGTCCAGGGAACTATTCATAGCAGATTGCTGAGTCTCCGAAAGACTGTTTATGGAAAGACCACGTCTTCTCCCCTTCTGCGCTGGTTTTAGGTAATCCATTGTATGCAATCGAGAGGTGGCGGTTGTGCTGAAAAAGTAGCAAGCTTATCTTGTTTATACTCCTATATTTAACAAGTAGCAGACTTTGTTTAGTTGTATACTTATTGTTATTTGAAATGGTTAACAAGAAACTATTTGAGCGTTACCCGCCATAAAGTTTACGTCAAAGAAAGAAGAATTGTTACGGTCAGAATATAACTTCATGATATACCTATTTGTGTAGTGGTTACTATAAAGACGAGGAGGACAAATCGGTTTTGAAATTTTTCACTTCTTCAACCAAGTAGTCTCTTAATTTGGACATTGAATTCAACTCGGATTCATAGGTGAAGTCGAAAGGACCCTGAAGGCAAACAGGCTCGTCGTCTGGCTTCCGCACCTCGTTTAGGAACGGATGTGATATAGCTTGTTCCACGTTTAACCTATGTGTTGAGTCCCAATGAAGTAATGACTCTATGAGATTGATTGCTTCATGCGAGGCAAAGGGGAAAATGTTGGACCATGGGATTTTTTTATATACAGGGTTATTACTGTTTTTGCCTAGATTCCAAGCTTTAATGGTGCCAAACTTGATCAGAATATCTTTATCAGGAGTACCCAAGACTTTGATGATTTCAAATATCTGGTGCATGGAGTCACGCCCCATGAAAACAGGCTTTCGAGCATAGAATTCTGCAAGAATGCACCCTACAGCCCATATGTCTACGGACTTACTATACGGTTGGTTGGAAAGAAGCAGCTCAGGCGCCCTGTACCATCTTGTAGCAACGTAGTTGGTTATATGGGGCTGCACAGTGGAATGACACTTGAAAAATCCGGCATGAATACCCCTAGCGAGACCAAAATCGCAGATCTTCAAACAGCCATTCAATGTGCACAATATGTTCCCAGGCTTCAAATCTCGGTGGATGACATCTGCACTGTGTATGTACTTTAGCCCACACAGGATTTGGTAAAGAAAGTATTTGATATGAAACTCCGAGAGCTGCACGGACGAATGTATGACTTTTGCCAAATCATAATCAATCAGTTCCTGGTAGCAATACAGTCCGTCATAGGGCGAGCTGGTCACTATCTCTAGATCGATTAGATTTACAATATTTTTATGGCCCTTGAAGAAGTTCATGAATTTTAGCTCACGGATGGCCCTTTTCAAAAGGATCTCCTTATTAAAGATGTTGCTGATCTTCTTTACCGCTATCCTAGCAGCTGGGCTTCGACCCTTAAACTTCACTGAGCACACTGTCCCATAGGCTCCCTTGCCCAGGAATTGGATTATCTCGTAGTATCCTGGGATGGATATTCTCTCCTTGGCAAAAATCGTCCTCTGTTGAGGAGCACCGAGGTTGGAGGCCACATTTATGGCTCTGGTATTATCTGTAAGTGTGCGATTCATTCTTGGAGCGTTGAGCACGTCTACATTTCTATCGATATGATGTATCGCACGACGTTAAATACTGTTCAAGTGTCACAAATTAGTGGCGCCGAATTCTACCCTCACGCCTCGTCGCGCGCGATACTTTTCGAATCACCCGCCTTTTGCCGCCTATTTTTTTCGCCGTTCGTTTATTTAGCGGTGGGCAAACAAACAACACAGTATTTATTACTGGTACCGACTGTTAAAGAAGGACTGTTTTGGGACGTGTTTTTTTCCTGTTTTTGCTCAATTGACTACCCTATACATAGTAAAGCACAGTCGCAATGGCCACCCCAAGAGAACCTAAGAAGAGAACCACTAGAAAGAAGAAGGACCCAAATGCCCCTAAGAGGGCTTTGTCCGCCTACATGTTTTTCGCTAACGAAAACAGAGATATTGTTCGTTCTGAAAATCCAGATATCACATTTGGACAAGTCGGCAAGAAGTTGGGTGAGAAGTGGAAGGCTCTAACGCCAGAGGAAAAGCAGCCTTACGAGGCCAAGGCCCAGGCCGATAAGAAGAGATATGAATCCGAAAAGGAGTTATATAACGCCACTTTGGCTTAGGGATACTTCCTCCCCGCGTTTTTGTCTGTGTGATTTAATTTCTTTTCCTCTTGTTCTTTTTGAAGCTTGCTTTATTATCTCTCTCCTTTCTATTCCTCTTTTCTCTACTGCCCTTTTTCTATATCTATACATATGATTAAATAAATAAATAAAAAAATTGTATTATTAATATATATTTTATCATCATCGAGTGTTTTTCCTTTTATGTGGCCAGCCGGCCGTGCATTAGGAACGTAGACCGAGTGCAGCTCCTTTCAGTCAACGGCAATATCAGTTTAAAGGCGTCCCCTTCATTCAAGTAGTAGCGGAACATCCGTTTCATTCTGATGAAACCCATTCCTTCATATAAGTTTAGAGCCGCCGAATTTTCCACCTCTGTTTCTAACATGATCTCATCGCAATGTTCCCTTTGCATTTTATCTATGGCAATTTCCACTAGTTTCTTTGCTATGCCATGCCCGCGGTATGTGGACTCTACGGCTAGCATTCCTATATATCCTCTCAGTCTCACGTTTCTATGCGGGTCCATCTTACACACTATGCAACCAATGGGTATGTTAGGCGTTCCACTCTTGTTGTCAACGGCAATGTACGTTAACTCGGGCCATTGGTTCAAGAAATACCTATATACGTATATCGAGTACGGCTCTGATAGATCCGCATCTATTAGTTTTTTAATACTAGCAAACTGCTCTTCGTTACGTATGTCCAATGGCTTGTACACTATTTCCATGTCCTGACCCAACGCCTTTTCTGTAGTAGTGGCTTTTTTATCTTGTAATCTCTTGTGAAACTTTGTTCTTCATGATTATTATTTTTAATAAGGCTTGCCATGGAGAGCCTTTTTATCGCTTTTGGCTACCCGGTTTCTTGGTAGGAATGGAACTATATAATAGCGATGCCCTTATTTGAGTACCATTTTCTCAAATCAGAACCAAAGTAGTCCTCCTTTGAGCAACGATTATTTTAGTGTACTGTTGTTGTTCGGAAAGTACTTCTTTTATTTTCTTTTATACATCATGGCAGACGCTGATGAATATAGCACTGCACCTACCCAGCAAGAAATAACACCACTGCAGACAACAGCCACTATCATAAATGCAATATCTGGAGAATGTATAACTACGAATGTTGATTTTTTCGTTTCCCTGGACAAATTTAAACAGTTCATTGCTAGGAAATGGAAGATTCCTCCCGATCAGCTGCTGATTCTGCTACCTTATGGTAACAAACTAAAACCGTCGATGTTTAAAGAGCTGCTTATTAATAGGTCTTTTACTCTAAATGATTTTTACGTTTACGACAGACGACTATTCTCACTTGTTAGTAAACCGACACCAACAAATCTTTTAACGTCTACGGATTCTAATCCCATGAACTCCCCTAATTCCAACGACTTGACAGAGACTCTGGAATATTTAATTAAGAATAGTCATATATCTCAATACCAAGGTAGCGATACTATTATGATCAAGCCTATGCCCTCGCCTTTGGAGGACGCAGACGTAGATCTTTCGCGTTTAAATTACCATTCCGTAACTAGCTTACTGACGACGAACCTTGGTTGGCTAAGCGCTTTAGAAATAGATGTACATTATTTTAAGAGCCTCATACCAGACATAATAGCCCATATTAAGCGTATTTTTGATGGCTTAACCGTTTGCTCACAATATTTGAAGCTGTACTGCTTTGATGTAGAAAGTTTGTATAACTCAAACGTTCAATTTTTAAATCAGCTGGTAGACAATGGTATGACTTCAAAATGGGAAAAATGCTTCAATGACACCTTGAGTAAGTTGACTGCTTTAGAGGGTGATTCTTTACAAAAGTTCATTAATATTGAATCTCTCCTGGAGAACGAAAAATCTGTAAAGATTCTAAATCATTCAATCAATGGTAAGCTGAATAAAATTAAGAGGGAAATTGACGAAAATGCAAGTTTTAGAGATATTATAACAGTAAACATCGATCGACTGCGGCAAATGTTTACCCCGAATGAATCTAAATTCGAGCTTGAAGACCAAATGGCAGAGAGCTTTGAGGTACTGGTATCAGAAATGCGAACAAGAAGCAGAAATGTACTTGATAAAGAAGAAGAAGAATTCAATAGTCAAGAATTTTTGAAAAGCATGAATGTGATGTTAGAAAAGGATAAAAAAGAATCAGTGAAAACTCTCTTCACTATATCACAAGCGCTGTATTCACAAATAGGAGAACTAATAGATTTAAAAAAAAGTCTACAAAAGCATGCAGTAGCCATTTTGGGTAACATAGCATTCACCCAGATGGAAATCCTAGGTATTAAAAGACTATTATTGAATGAATGTAATAAAGATTTAGAGCTATACAAGAAATATGAGGTAGAATTTGCACAGGTAGAAGATTTGCCTCTGATATATGGGCTTTATTTAATCGAAAAATATCGTAGGCTATCATGGTTCCAACAAATTTTGTCATTTATCTCAAATTTTAATCAAGATTTAGAGTTGTTCAAACAAAATGAATTACGAACAAGAAATAAATGGGTTAAAAATTTCGGTTCCATCGCGACTGTTTTTTGCGAAGATCTATTGTCTTCCTCTGATTTCAAACGTCTAAACGAATATCACTCTCATACTTCTCCACCAAATGAAGATGAGGAAGATGAAAATGAGAACTCTATAGCAAATTACCGCCAAGACCTGGTAAAAGTATCGCAAGCCATTGATAATTATATGACGCAAATTAAAGAAACAGATGTTTCTGAACCGATCATTGATCTACTTTCGAAAACACTTTTTGAGACGAAGAGATTTCATATAATATATTCCAATTTCAAAAATAATAACAATAATAGTTCTAATGGCAATAGCATTTCCCCTGAAGGGTCTATTGCCTTGAAAAGTGATGATGTAGTCAAAGGATACAAAACAAGAATAAAAAAATTAGAATCGCTATTACATGAGTTTCAATATTCCGACATAGGCCATTGGCCTCAAGGTGTTCTCAATACCCATCTTAAGCCATTTCGTGGTTCTGCTACGAGTATAAACAAGAAGAAATTCCTGGGAGCATCTGTATTACTAGAGCCTGCCAATATTTCTGAAGTGAACATTGATAGTGTTTCGCAAGCTAATAATCATCAAATTCAAGAGTTAGAGAGTAATGTGGATGATCTATTACACCAACTTCAACTATTGAAAGAAGAAAATAATCGAAAATCAATGCAAATTTCGGAAATGGGGAAAAAAATAAGTGATCTAAAGGTGGAGAAGACAGCTTATCGCGAAACTTTGACTAATTTGAATCAAGAATTGGCAAGGTTAACTAATGAAGAACAATCGCATAGAACTGAAATTTTTACCCTCAATGCCTCTTTCAAAAAGCAATTGAATGATATAATTAGCCAAGACAATGAAAAGATAGAAAAGCTAACAGGTGACTATGATGATGTTAGCAAATCGAGGGAACGATTGCAAATGGATCTGGATGAATCTAATAAGAAGCATGAACAAGAGGTCAATTTGTTGAAGGCTGATATTGAAAGGCTCGGTAAACAAATTGTGACTTCAGAGAAAAGTTACGCTGAGACTAACTCAAGCTCGATGGAAAAAGGTGAGAAATTCGAAACCATTCCTCTTGCTGAGGACCCAGGTAGGGAAAACCAGATATCTGCATACACACAGACTCTGCAAGATAGAATATTTGATATAATATCGACAAATATTTTCATTTTGGAGAACATTGGGTTGCTGTTAACCTTCGACAATAATAATAACATCCAAATTAGACGAGTCAAGGGATTGAAAAAGGGAACCGCCCAAAGTAATATACTGGATGAAAGCACACAAATGCTGGACGCACATGATAATTCTCTAATAAAAAGTCCGGTTTTCCAGAAATTGAAAGATGAGTATGAATTAATAAAGTCAGTTGCCAATGGATCTGAAAAGGATACACAGCAAAGCATTTTTCTGGGGAATATCACTCAATTATATGACAATAAGCTTTATGAAGTTGCCGTTATCAGGAGATTCAAGGATATTGAGACCTTGGCCAAAAAATTAACTAAAGAAAATAAGATCAAGAGAACGCTATTGGAGAGATTCCAAAGGGAAAAGGTGACTTTGAGGAACTTTCAAATTGGCGATTTAGCATTATTTTTGCCAACACGAGAAAACGTTAATTCTGTCGGGTCTATGTCGTCTTCCACCTCATCATTGAGCTCATCATTTTCATCTGTTGATTTATCAACTCCACCGCCTTTGGATGCTATGTCTATACAATCGTCTCCCTCGGTGATACATAGTAATGTAATCAATCAAGCCAGTATATCTGGCAGGGACAAGAATAAACTGATGAGGCCTTGGGCTGCATTTACAGCTTTTGAAGAAAGCACAAGATATTTTTTAAAGGACGAAAAAGGATTGACGAAGGGGAAAGAATGGTTTGTAGGCAGAATTGTCACTTTGGAACATTTCGTAGCAGATAGCCCCTCTAATAATCCATTTAGACTACCAAAGGGCTCAGTTTGGTTTCAGGTCACTGCGGTTGTGGTTTCATACCAGGGAGTTTGAACAGTGCTAAACGTTTGTCACAAATGACAAGATTTTAATTATATATCTATTTAACATTATAATGCGATAAGTCTTGTTATCGACTACCAAGTTTCCTGGATATATCTATCAGATTTTTCCATTTCTTTCAGGTATTTTTTGGCAGTTTCTTCATCACTAAAATTGCCCCATTTTTTTAACATTTCAATGAATGTTAATCTGACTTGGATAGGCATTTTACCTGATGAGCCACATAAGAAAAAAACGGCGTCTTTATTAACTACCAAATTAGTTATTTCCTCACCTAATCTCCATAAGTAGTCTTGGACATATTTAACACCTGGTGAATTTTCCTCATCTCTGGAAAAGGATGAATGTAAGGCAATTTTGCCCTTACGGAACCAATCTTCCAGCATATCTTTATAAATATAATCTTTATCTTTATATCTACAACCGAAGAGGAGTTTGATATCTTTAGATATCTCCGCTTTAACCACTGATAATAATGGTGCTAGACCGACACCCGGTCCGACAAGAATCATAGGTTTATTCAAAAATTCCTTTTTGATTATGTGATTATTTTGTAACTTATACCTTATCTGTTCCCCCTCTTGCAATCGTGCAATGTAGTTAGTGCAAATTCCTCTTCGAATTTTCCTTAAGATAGTTTTATATTTTACTATCGCAACTGTTAATTCAATATTAGGATCCCCAGGGCCGCTAGATATAGAGTAGTACCTTGGTTTAATGATGGGCAAGTAATCTAGCACATATTTCCAGGGCAACTTTACGGAGATAAAATCTTCCAGTACTTCAAGAATTGACCTTCTGGGTCTATTACAGTAGTCATATAAGTCCTGCATATCTTGATCAGTAGCAAATTGGCGCAATTTTTCTCTTTGATCATTCAGTTGTTCTTGGCCACGTTCCATCTTAGTTACATCAGTTGCAAAGGTCCAAATCTTCAAGAAAAAACTTGTTCTAGGAATGCTCATGAAATCACAGTGATATTTCAACAAGTTCCTTAAAGTCATCGGGCGAACTAATCCACCATCCTTAAGATCATTAGGAACTCCACTGGTGAAATTCAATGGTTTGTCCGCAATTTCTAACCAATGGCTTTGATTTGCTAGGAATCTTGAAACATCCTCATCTGTATTGCAAGGATATATGGTTACTGTATCACCGGGTTCATAGTTTTCTTGAATCTTGTCCACATTACTAAACTTGAACTGCCTCACGTCTTGGAAATGACCTTCAGATGTAATCCTTTTGTTTATATTAACTCTGCCAACCTTTAACGATTCATCACCTTCGAATATAACCTTGGTGCTAGTGAACTTTTCATTGGCATGTTCGTCTGAAAGCTGTAGGTAGGATGCTGGCTCTAGGTAAACCTCAGGGTCCAATTCTTCCCTCTTAATTATTTGGCCATTGACCTTTCTGTTGGGGTACTTACTTAAAAGAAAGCTTAGGACTTTCTTTTCATATTCAAAATATACTGATTCAATTCCGAGACCTGTACCCTTATTGCTACCAGCCATAGCCTGGTCGTCAGCCTCCAATCTATCGAATAATTCATTAGCACCCAATTGTGTGACAATGCGCTGATGTAGCTTTCTAATGCCGTAGTTAAACTTAGGATAAGATGAATCACCAAGTCCAAGCATGGCAGTTTGAATATGGTTCAGCAAATTCGACGGAAGATTCTTTCTCTTTAAAAACGACCAGAACGTGACGGGTCTTTCACCTTTTAATGCATTAACATTCCTTGGTAATTCACCTTGGCCTGTTGTGGAGCATATAATAAAAAGGTACCTGCATTTCAAGATATCCTGTGGGTCATAATCACCAATGGAGCAAAATGTATGGGAGAAATGCCAGCGATGTAGTCGATGGGATAAGATTGTAGCAAAATCATGCGCGTTACCTGTCTCCGATCCATAGAGGATGACGATTTTCTTGCTCGATGACATGCAGCGATTAATGGAAACACAGATGGCCTACTGTTGACTAGAATCTTCATGTTAATAAGGCTCATGAAATTTTTCGAATTTTTTTTTTTTATGTAGTCATCGCATTGCCGCAAATGCTTAGTAATTAAGAAAAACAGATAGATAGATGAACATAGATTGAAGTGATACAAAGAACCTGACAAAGTATTTACAAGATATATACAGCTGCGGTAAAACACCTGCAACTAGTTTGAGTCCGTATCCCTATCTGAGTTCTACGCTGTATTCTTTTACCAATTTAGAACACACCATGTCTTGCAAAGTGTTAACTTCGGCGTTTGTCAAATTTCTGTCCATTGATTGATAGTTGATCCTGTAGCACATAGATTTTCTCCCAGTTTTCGGATGCGTAAAGCTATCGACTAGCTTGACACTCTCTACCAAATCGCCAGCTATATTTCTGATAATTTCCATCAAATCATTTTCATGAACTTGATGAATATCTGGTTTATCTTCTGGTAACCAAAACGCAACATCCCTAAATGATCCCGGGTGTTTTGAATAAGGTTTGAAGGAAGTAATTAATCCCTTGGAGAATTGTCTTGAAAATCTTTCATCACGACTCCAAAGCAGTCTAATATCTGGAATTTCAAAAAGAAGCATAGCAATGCGGTCCAAACCCAAGCCAAAAGCCCACCCAATTGTTTCAGAAGGTTTATATCCGGCTCTTAGTAGCACATCTTGACGAATCAATCCGCATCCGCAGAGTTCGAGCCATTCGCCCTGCCACCAAACCTCTATTTCCCATGAGGGCGCGGTCCAGGGGAAGTAAGCGTTAATCCAACGGACTTTTAGCTCTTTGGGTGTATTATTCGCTTTGTTCTTGATCATGCTAGATATTTTTTTGTTAAAAACTTCAGAAACTATCAGTTCAATGGACCTCTTCAAATGTTGAGAGCACAAATCAACCTCCAGATCGGACATATACTCTTGTTTAGGATTATTTTCTTTCAAAGGTATAGTATCATCGTCAACCGTAATCTTTACATTTTCTTTATTTAAAAGGTTCTCTACCTGTCTGATATCTTCACGGATTTTCTCGATATACATTGGCTCCTTTACGCCCACATCAGCCTTCGTTCGTTTCCAAATTGTGGCTCCTTCCATTTGGTGGAATACCGGATAGTGAGTTTTGTCAATTTCATCTCTTCTGTACACATCTGCAGATATTAAAAATCCACTTTTAATATTATCTGAATCGTTTCTTATTTTTTGAAAGCACTCTAATTCGTGGGCTGAAGTATGTGTTCTCAGTAGGTGCGTCTCATTTATATAATATGTGTCAGATTTTGATCTTCCAGGATGATCCTTAGGAAACCCTAAAGAATCGAAGTTTTCCATTGTGGTTACCACGGGCTTGAAATTATTAAAGATCTTAAATGTGTTGTCGACTGAGTTTAATTTCTTTTCAATTAGATCGCGAAGAATGCCTACTGGATGTGATTCTTTCAAATGTAATGATCTGTCGGTAAGCTTTATTATTGAATCTGTAACATTGGTAGTCTGTGGGTCGGTCTTGTATTTTATGCCATTGATTTCTACATGTGGAACTTTAAGGGTTGAATATAAGCGATAAAGACCAGTCCTGGTCTTCATCATTCTATTGAGAAACATTGAAGTTACCTCCATTGGCAGATATTTTTTTATCCCTTCTCTCTCTCTGAATTTGTGAGTAGTTCCTTAATTTTCCTAACTTTTTTTTTCTCGAAGATTCAAACCTTAATTAAGTAATTATTATTATTAGCGTTGTCAGTATTAAAATTATTTGAATATATAAATAGCATTAGAAGATAAAAATCAAATTGTGTAGGATATGTTTGTATATCCGGAGTGTATCTGTAAAGCAATCATCAATTCTTGTATCGTTTCATTTTCCTTTTCTACCTCAACCTGTTTTCCAGCAGTATCACTGTCGTCTGGCGGTATAGTTGGTTTGGGAAACTTCGACGATAACTCAATCAGTTTTGACATCAATTCGTCGCGTTCTGCTCTTGATTCAATCAACTGTTTGTGCAATGAAGATTGAGCACCTAACGATTGCAAGAGCTCATAGTCCAGAGAATTGCTTTCTTCTAAGAGGTTTTGTAGCTTGGTGAATAATACATTGGTATTGTCCGGTTTCTCCAACAGTCTAATAAGAAGAGCAGTCTTTTCAAGATTAATTTGAAGTTGGTGTCTAATTTCCAAGAGGCGCTGTTGAGTATGGCTTAATATTACCGCATGATTGTGTCTTCTAATCAAGTACAACCTGTCCAACGTGATCAACAACTCTCTATATACCTCCACGTGCTCCTTTTCTAATTGCTGGATTCTTTCCCATTGTTTTTCACTACTGTTTGTCATCTGTCAAAATGGTATGAACTCCCCACGACAGGAAGAAATGGTTAGAAGTATCTAGATATTGTACACTGTATGTGATGACGGCTATCATTTATTGTCAACATGCATCATCCTTCACGGTTTGAAATTTTTGAGTAAAAAAGGACTGAACATGACAAAAAATAGAGATTTGGCTGTCTCGTAAAGAAACCATAGAATACAAGGAGTAGGAACCGTTCGGCAGCGAGTAGTTGAGTTTTCAATAACATTATGCAGAATCCTTACGGTCACTTTACTAACAATACCACGGAGGACAGGGAGGCTTCATCTCAAGGAGGACCATTCGGCCAAAGCCTGAATAGGCCCCTAGATTACGCCGGATCTTTCCCTTCTCTGACATACAATAATAATAATTTCATTGCCAATCAACAACCTTCTCTGCCTTTGCCAGAACCACGTTTATCTTGGAACAACGTCAACCAGGTTTCTAACCCTTTGATGGTAACACCGCTTCCGGGATTACAAAAACGTATGAACAAAAACATTAAAAAGAAATTACCAAGAGTATCTAAGAAGGCATCAGCCCTTTCTAACGGGGTATCCGGCAATGTAATGAGCAACAGTAATATAGTAGGGCATGGTGCTGTAGGTTCGGCATCGGGATGGAAAGTTGAAATGGGTGGCAGTGATGAATTAGAGAGAAGAAAGAGAAGGGCAGAAAGATTCAGTCAGGGACCATCAGCGACGACGAATAGTAACGATAATTTGAATGAAGACTTTGCCAACCTAAATGCCATTAGTAGCAAATCTCATCAATATGACAAAAAGATTCATGTGGTAGGGCGTTGCCAAACTCTAGAGAAATCTTATCTGAGACTAACTTCAGAGCCTAATCCTGACTTGATCAGACCCCCAAATATTCTACAAAAAATGTATTGCTTGTTAATGGACAAATACCAATCTAAAACAGCCACTTATACTTACCTTTGCGACCAGTTTAAATCAATGAGACAAGACCTAAGAGTGCAAATGATCGAGAACTCTTTCACTATTAAAGTGTACCAAACGCATGCACGTATTGCCTTGGAGAACGGAGATCTTGGGGAATTTAATCAATGTCAAAATAGGATTATGGCGTTATTCGAAAACCCTACAATACCAAAAAAATCTTATTCCGAATTTATATGCTATTCTGTTTTGTATTCGATGTTAACCGAAGACTATCCGTCGATTTCTCATTTAAAACTTAAGTTAATAGACGATGGCTCTTCGGAAATCTTGGAGGACGAACATGTCAAAATGATATTTGAGTTGAGCGATATGAAACTAGTCGGCAATTATCACTACTTCATGAAAAACTACCTAAAACTGCACAAATTTGAAAAATGTCTAATTAATTCATTCTTAAATCTAGAAAAGTTGATATTTTTGACCATAATTTGTAAGAGTTATAACCAGGTCAATTTAGATTTTGTTAAAAGTGAGTTTAATTTCAACAGTATAGAAGAGACAACAAATTTCTTGAATGAGCAAAACTTGACGGAGTTCATATTAAACAAACAAATCACTGACAGTAATGGCAAAAGTAGTAATATCAAGATTTTGAATACCAAGGGATGTAGGGTACAGTTGATACAAAATTATATGAAGTCTAAAAAAATTGATATAAAGGGACAAAAATGATGAAGAGGGAAACGGGATGCCTAAGGTATATGATTTTGGTTTTTTTTTTTTTTTTTTTTTCTAAATAAATATATACATATTCACAACACATAAAATCTCTTGAGTGCATTCATCGATGTCACTTTCTTCTGGAAATCAGAGCCTAGATACCAGGCTTAAGGCCCCCACGAACAGTACGTGAGCTATTGGCCATTGTTCCTGCCCAAAAAACAGACATTTACTGGAAAAGTTTTAGAGTTATAATTAATTATATAGTTGTTTTATGATTTTTATACATATAATTAAAATAAAATCAAGCTTCAACCATTTCTCTCAATCTTCTGATGGTAGATCTAACGGTGGCGGCAGCAGCAGTGGAGACAGTGTAAGCACCACCAGCGACGGTCTTCTTACAACAGGAACAAGTCCAAATACCAGCAGCACCTCTCTTGACGGTCTTCTTACCACAGAAAGAACAATCGTATCTAGCGTGTTGTTGGATTTCCAACTTCTTGACTTGTCTTCTCAAAGAGGAACCATAACGGACACCGTACTTACCAGTGATACCAACCTTCTTAGTTCTTTTAGCCCTGTATTCAAAAAAGAAAAAATATCAAAATATGTTAGTAAATCTTGAAGGAAATTCTAAATAGGTCGAGGTTTAGTGTTTCGAATTGGTGATTATACAAGCATAAATTCCACTTTGTTTCCCTATATGCATCTCCACAAAATTCTATCTCTGCACTGAACAGTTTCGTAAGACTAGTTTGCCACCTTCAGGTATATGAATGAAAGTTCCCATAAAGCAGACATTTCACATAATTGTACCCTATCGAATTACAGTGATCCTATTCATTTGAGATATGGTGTTCAACTTCATGTTTTTCCCTTTATATCGTAAAAGTCTGTGGAATTCTGTCTATATCAGTCTATTTCATCACGAAACACTACTCCTCCAAGCAAACGGTAAATCGTGTGCGTAATATATCATACATTTTTGTCTCAGTTGTCTTCCTGTTGTTTGCTACTACTGTCTGAACTAAAAAAAGGCGTGCCAAATACTATATATGATACCTAACTCTAACATCCCATATAGCCCAATATCTCACATAACACTGAGTGAGCCGCCTCGTGCGTTGCGTTAGAAAAAGTTAACAAAAGTGAAAAAAAGCAAGGATATTTCTTGCGGAAAAAAAAAAAATTTCTAAATGTACGGATTCTTTGAAAATTTGAACAGTCTTAGTTTCGTTTGAGATCTTTTGGTAACCCGGCTGTTGTTCCAAAAAAGAACTAAGTAAAAAAATTGTGAAATAGTATGAAACCACCCCTCGAAAGAACAAGCGATGGTGCATATACTGCTGAATGGCACAGAGCAACGGCATAACTTACTTTCCTCTATACTAACCATTCAATTATTTGTTACTAGCTTAAGTGTATATTCATTGTTAGAGAGATATATCTACTATCGCTGTCCCTTGCTACTGTTTTCTGAATTCTGATGGACAACAAAAGACTGTATAACGGTAACCTATCCAACATTCCTGAGGTTATAGATCCTGGAATTACAATTCCAATTTATGAAGAGGATATTAGAAATGATACACGCATGAATACAAATGCTCGTTCTGTGAGAGTCTCTGACAAGAGAGGTCGTTCTAGCTCCACTTCCCCACAGAAAATTGGCTCCTATCGTACTCGTGCGGGCAGGTTTTCAGATACTCTAACCAATCTACTCCCTTCGATTAGCGCTAAGCTACACCATTCAAAGAAGAGTACCCCTGTAGTTGTTGTGCCTCCTACGAGCAGTACTCCAGACAGTTTAAATTCCACGACATACGCTCCCAGAGTGTCTAGCGATTCTTTTACGGTGGCTACTCCGCTGTCATTACAGTCTACTACGACCAGAACAAGAACAAGAAATAACACAGTATCTTCTCAGATCACTGCAAGTTCTTCTTTGACTACTGATGTGGGCAATGCCACGAGTGCAAATATTTGGAGTGCTAATGCAGAAAGTAATACTTCTTCCAGTCCTTTGTTTGATTATCCTCTCGCCACTTCTTATTTTGAGCCATTGACTAGATTCAAGTCCACTGATAATTATACGCTGCCTCAAACAGCTCAACTAAACAGTTTTCTGGAGAAAAATGGGAATCCAAACATATGGTCGAGTGCAGGAAATAGTAACACTGACCACCTTAATACTCCGATAGTTAACAGGCAGCGCTCTCAATCTCAATCTACCACAAACAGGGTTTATACTGACGCGCCCTACTATCAACAGCCTGCACAGAATTACCAGGTTCAAGTGCCTCCTAGAGTTCCAAAAAGTACTTCAATATCCCCTGTTATCCTTGATGACGTCGATCCAGCCTCGATAAATTGGATTACAGCAAACCAAAAAGTACCACTAGTCAATCAAATATCGGCGCTTTTGCCCACTAACACAATATCTATTTCAAACGTGTTTCCATTACAGCCTACTCAACAACATCAACAGAACGCTGTAAATTTGACGAGTACTTCCTTAGCGACTTTATGTTCACAGTATGGTAAAGTGCTTTCTGCGAGGACACTAAGAGGCCTGAATATGGCATTAGTAGAGTTTTCCACAGTTGAAAGTGCAATATGTGCTTTGGAAGCTCTACAAGGTAAGGAACTGTCTAAAGTAGGGGCACCAAGTACGGTATCTTTTGCGCGAGTCTTACCCATGTATGAACAACCTCTTAACGTTAATGGCTTCAACAACACTCCCAAGCAACCGCTGTTGCAAGAACAGTTGAATCACGGGGTGCTCAATTATCAGCTGCAACAATCGCTACAACAGCCGGAGCTACAACAACAACCAACTTCATTTAATCAACCAAATCTTACATATTGTAATCCCACTCAGAATTTGAGCCATCTGCAATTATCTTCAAACGAAAATGAACCTTACCCTTTCCCGTTGCCTCCACCATCATTATCGGATAGTAAAAAGGATATATTACACACTATAAGTTCTTTTAAGTTAGAATATGATCATCTAGAGTTGAATCATCTCTTGCAGAATGCCTTGAAAAATAAAGGAGTGTCTGATACAAATTATTTTGGTCCCCTGCCTGAGCACAACTCCAAAGTTCCAAAGAGAAAGGATACGTTCGATGCACCAAAATTGCGGGAACTGAGAAAGCAGTTTGACTCGAACTCATTATCTACTATTGAAATGGAGCAATTGGCAATCGTCATGCTGGACCAATTACCAGAATTAAGTTCAGACTATTTGGGTAATACCGTTATTCAAAAATTGTTTGAAAACTCGTCAAATATCATCAGGGATATTATGTTGAGGAAGTGTAATAAATATCTCACATCTATGGGTGTTCACAAAAACGGTACTTGGGTTTGTCAGAAGATCATCAAAATGGCAAACACGCCAAGGCAGATAAATCTTGTAACTTCAGGTGTAAGCGATTACTGTACTCCACTCTTCAACGACCAGTTTGGAAATTATGTTATTCAAGGTATTTTAAAGTTTGGTTTTCCCTGGAATAGTTTCATTTTTGAAAGCGTTTTATCTCATTTTTGGACAATAGTTCAAAACAGGTATGGATCTCGTGCTGTAAGGGCTTGTCTAGAAGCAGATTCCATTATTACCCAATGCCAATTGCTGACTATCACTTCACTGATAATTGTGCTTTCTCCTTATCTAGCTACGGATACGAATGGCACTTTACTGATCACTTGGCTATTGGATACTTGCACTTTACCTAACAAGAACTTGATTTTATGTGATAAACTGGTAAATAAAAATCTGGTTAAACTATGTTGTCATAAATTAGGCTCTCTTACTGTCTTAAAGATTCTCAATTTAAGAGGTGGTGAAGAAGAGGCACTGTCGAAGAATAAAATTATCCATGCAATATTTGATGGTCCAATTTCTAGTGATTCTATCTTGTTCCAGATACTAGATGAGGGTAATTATGGTCCAACATTTATTTATAAGGTTTTAACCTCGAGAATTCTTGACAATAGCGTTAGAGATGAAGCTATAACAAAGATTCGTCAACTGATTTTAAATTCCAATATCAATTTACAAAGTCGCCAGTTACTGGAGGAAGTTGGGCTATCATCAGCAGGAATATCACCCAAACAATCCTCCAAGAATCATCGTAAACAGCATCCTCAGGGGTTTCATTCTCCTGGTCGCGCCAGAGGCGTTTCTGTTTCCAGTGTGAGAAGTTCAAATTCAAGGCATAATAGCGTTATACAAATGAACAATGCAGGTCCAACGCCAGCATTGAACTTTAACCCAGCCCCGATGAGTGAAATAAATTCCTACTTCAACAATCAACAAGTGGTGTACTCCGGAAATCAAAATCAAAATCAGAACGGTAATTCTAACGGATTAGATGAATTGAATTCACAATTTGATTCATTTAGAATTGCTAATGGAACAAATTTATCCCTACCTATAGTTAACTTACCAAATGTAAGTAATAATAATAACAATTATAATAATTCTGGTTATTCGAGTCAAATGAATCCTCTAAGCCGCTCAGTGAGTCATAATAACAATAATAATACCAATAACTACAACAATAATGATAATGATAACAATAATAATAACAATAACAATAATAATAATAATAATAATAATAATAATAATAATAGTAATAATAGTAATAATAATAATAATAATAATGATACAAGTTTGTACCGCTACAGGTCATACGGATATTAGCTAATGATTTTAATCATTCTGTTCTATTAAACTTTTTTTTTTTTCAATTTTGCCCTTGGTGCAATGTTTTTACGTTTACCCCAGAAGAATACCAAAAAGTTTAGACGCTCTTAGGTAAACATGACGATTAATGACCCTTTTTTTTTCCTCTATTGTACAAGTTTTCAACAGGCTTTAGGCTCTACTTCTATTAATGATTATAATATAATGCATTACCTTTCAGAAAAATCTTCGGTAATCTCATGTTATGTATACGCATGCGATCGTGGAGCCAAATTACACCGACATTTTATTTTTTTTTTTTTACTTAATAATTAATCAATCAATCAGTGGCTTTAAAAGTCTCATCTTTGTTTTTTGCCAGTACCAAGTATGTCGCACTTGGAAGAAATATTATATTTATAAATATTTACATATCTATACATCAACGAGCTCAAAAACAACAGAACATAATCCTTATCTTACGCCATGTCATATAATAATTTACACATAAGTCTTTTGCCCCCTCCTAAGCTATTCGTCGTCTTCTTCATCATCGTCACTTTCAGCGGTTTCTAACCACGTAATGAATGGCTTAGCAGCCCTACGAACCTTTTTGGATACCTCCTTAGGTACAAATTTCTTGGATGATTTGGTACCAAATCTCATGATTTCTTCTTCCGAGATGATATCATTATTGTATAGTTGTACCAAAATTTTTGGTAATAGTGGGATTAGATCCTTATGTTCTAAACCTAAAAATCTTTCAATACCACCCATAAAGTTCTTTTCGTATTCTGGAGTGACTAAAATTTTAGTGAAAAATGCATTATGTTCAGCGATTTCGTTTACGATATCCTCATCGAATAGACATTGCGCCAAGACACAACCAATTTTTGGATCATTCAAGACGTCTAGTTCTGCAGCCTTCTTATAAAGCTCCACATCTGATGGTAAGTTCTCCTTATCTTCACCAGCCTGCTCCAAAATCCATTCACCATATTCATCCAGTTGAGTGAGCTCAGAGTTCACTTCTAGTTCCTTGGCACGAGCTCTAATGGCTTCTTCAGACATATCAACCGCCCATTCGTCATCTTTGACCTCGATATCTTCTAAGGTAGAGGCAGCCGCCTTGATTTGACGAGATAATTCATCTTCGTCTTCGTCATGATGTTGTGGAGTGGATGAGCCGGTGCCATCTGAAGGTGCATTCTGAGACTTACCTTGAGCAATATCACTAATGGACAACCCACCACCACGAACATTGGCCGAAGCGGTAGCTGCTTTCTTCTTCTTCTTGGAACCAGAAACGGAGTCAGGTGGGTTTTTCAAAATGAAGGATGATAGTTTATGTCTCAAGTCCATTGGAGTTCTCTTACCACAGGCTTTACAGTCTCGAACCAAATCATTATCTTTGGTAATGATGATCTCCGTTTCTGGATTTTTACAGCTTCCACAGAGAACAAACTTGTTAATAAAGCCATCCAATACGTCTTGCAATTTGGCAGGTTCGTGAACACCATTAACTAAATAACGATCTTTGTCAACAGAGATGGAAGTTTGAGCACCTAATTCGAAACCAAAATACTTGACAATATATGGAGCAGGTCTATTTAGCGCGTGAGAGATGTCAGCGACGTTCAAAACGGCAGTCTTGATACCGTTACCTCTACCTTCCACCTTGGCTTGGATGGGAGGCATTTTGTAACGGTAAAATGGATCATGATTATCTCTACAAATATTAATAGACATCTTGTACCAGTGAACGTGTGTTTATGCAAATAATAGGAGTTTTTTTTTTTTTGGAAAAAAAAGAAGAACACACGAGATACTCTTTAATATAGTGGTGTCTTTGTAAGTCAGCAAAGTGGGAAGGAGGGGTAGGCGTTTGCCACTAATTAAATGCTAAAAGTTCATCTATTTTCTTTTTTTTTTTTCGTTCATACTTCGCGATGAAAATTTTTCACTATTTACAGAACGGGTAAGAGCATGATTTTAAGATCATTTCTTGTATGATGTATCCGGAGCTTATGTATATGTGACGTGTATGTATTTGTACGTATTGTTTTGTATATTTGATTGTTAGAACTGAATTATTTCACATTGTCTTTTGATCATCGGCGTGTTCTGTGCTACCCAATTACTATCTCTCAAGGCAGCTTTTGGGTCGTGAGATTGGGATAGCCGGTGCTTAGCAAGTACATCCTGATATTTACCTTCAAATTCCTTGGATTCTCTGATCACTACGTTTTCGTCAAACTCCACGTAAATCCTGGTGTCGTAGACCCTCACCAGAACATCGTCCACCCTTAAAAAGAACCGGCTCAGCAGCAGTAACCTTTCGTTCATAACTCTTATTTTGACGTTAAGGATTGATATGCCATTGTCTGCCAATTCGTCTTCGAAAAGAATCATGTCGTCATAGAATAGGATTTTATCGTGTACGGCCAGTTTGTCAAGGGGCAGCTTTTGATCGTTATCCAGTCGGAATTTCGACTCAGGTGAGCTCTCTGTGCCCTTATACCGCGTAGTGTAGGTCCAGTCGTACTTGTGTATGATATTTAAGGAATCGTCGTTCACATCGTTAGTGAACCGTTGCGCACCATTAGTTGAATTTTGTCTTTTTTTAGAATTTATCCAGTCGTTTGAGTACGCAACACGAATACCTGAATCCTGGAGTTGAACCTCCTTTAAAGCATCCAGGGCATTGAACTCTATGGACCAATGCTGTTTTGAGTTTTCGATCCTGATGTAGTTGTTACCAAAAATCATCTCTGGCAAAGTCAAACCTTTGAGTTTTTCGTTTTCCCAGATGTCTAATTCCTGCGAGTTCAAAATGGGCTTCTTTCTGGAGGAGATGGTCCAGTCGTTGATGGAGATGGAGGGGTTGTCCTCCAAGGGTAACGTGGCCCTTGGAGATGGAATGATAACAGACCCACAGTGGAGACACTGCGGATTGTTTGGGTTATTGCAAATATGTCGAGGTGGTGTTGCTGGGGCTGCAGTTGGTTGCACAGAGGGTGTAGTGATGCCGCTAGTTGGCATGGGCATTCTTCGAGCGCGCACCGTTTGAGCGTGCATTTCTCTAGCAGCATTTATTTGAATAGTGTTTATCCCTGATGATCTGAGCGGTGGAGTGTTTCTTTTGGACATTTTTTCTGGGGAGCTGTTGTGTCTAAAGCTGCCCTTAGGTCATGTATATGGGGTGCGTAAGTATGGTGATGCATTTTGTTATTATATATTACAAGATGGAAGAGAAAGGTTAACCACCGGGTAAACGAAGCGGGAAAAGGAACCAAAAATAAAGGACAAAAGGCTTTATCATTAAACAATAAACGTGGGTGATGAAGACAAGAAGACGGGAAGGCTGGTGATTTGTAAAGAGGAAAGTCTGGACAGATTGTGCAAGGAACGAAGGGATGAAACAGATAGTCAAAAGAAGCCATGCCATCAGAATAGTTGCAGCATTAGGAATCATAGGCCTGTGGATGTTTTTCTCGTCTAATGAACTATCCATCGCTACGCCGGGCCTAATCAAGGCGAAGTCTGGTATAGATGAAGTGCAAGGGGCGGCTGCTGAGAAGAACGACGCTCGGTTGAAAGAGATCGAGAAGCAAACCATTATGCCATTGATGGGCGATGACAAGGTGAAGAAGGAAGTGGGCAGGGCGTCGTGGAAGTACTTCCATACCCTGCTGGCCCGTTTTCCGGACGAGCCTACTCCTGAAGAAAGAGAGAAACTGCACACGTTTATTGGGTTGTATGCAGAACTCTATCCATGCGGGGAATGTTCATATCACTTTGTAAAGTTGATTGAGAAGTATCCCGTACAGACATCTAGCAGGACGGCTGCCGCAATGTGGGGATGCCACATTCACAACAAGGTGAACGAATACCTAAAGAAAGACATATATGACTGTGCTACCATCCTGGAGGACTACGATTGTGGATGTAGTGACAGCGACGGTAAACGCGTGTCTCTCGAGAAGGAGGCTAAACAGCACGGTTGAACAAAGAAAGATTACATTAATCAATTATAGTAATAGTAAATTTTTTATTATTTTATATTTTAAATTTTTTTACTTTCTCAGTATTTATATTACATAAATATGTATATATCAAAAAGTTTCTGTCGTAGAAGAGACCCGATCCGAGGTTATTGAATGTAAGTGCGGGAAAGTGCAGATAGAATGACAATGAATGCTCCGGAAAAAAAAAAAAAGTACGTGACTTACTTGCCCAAGTAAGTAAAGATGCCAAGTGTCTTTTATGCTAATAGTGTGCTAATTCTCGTGTACAACACTTACAACAGAGACAAAGAGTTTTTTCTGGAGTGTGAGCGGCTTGAAGCAGAGGCATCCAAAAGAGCGGCATTGGCAATAGCCAGATTCAGGTCATCGACGTTTGCGTCAGAGTTCTTTCTTGAGCTTGGCTGAGAGACTGGCGAAAGAGATGGGATGACAAAAGGTTGAGAAACGTCAGAAGTTAGTTCTAAAAAGGCGACCATTGTTGAAATTTTTGTTTTTTGTGTTATTTGTGTGAGTTGTCAGTAAAGCTGTTTTGTAGTTGCTTGTTTGATGATGATTTTTTATATTTTACAAGGACTAGAGGAAACAATTGTGAGAGTTGAGCTATTGGAGAAATCTAGAGACCTTATATATGTGTCTGTTCTTCATGCTAATTGAGCCCCCTCTAAAGTTCTCTTACGTTATAGAGCGTCATGACAACGATTGATCACGCAGATGACTAACCGCCAGTCACAGCGCATATTAGCGCGCAAATGAAAAGAATGACCGACCCGCCGCGGAATCGATCTCGGATTTGCGCGGGGACAGCCACACCCACCTTCCGCGGACCTGCGGAGGGTGGTTTTCGGCAGGCGGTTCCCGGACACCAGGAAAGGGGCGCCCATTAATACCCGACTTCGGCGGCCACCGAAGGCTCAGGGGCGGGGAGGAGGCGTCATGAAAAAGCATGATTCACTGCATTACCAATCACGCACGCACGCAGTCGGTGCACGCAGCGCAGGCCGGGTGCGTGAATGACTGATTCTGCTACCCTCTTCTGGTTCGTTTCTTTTTCTTCTTTTCTTTTCTATGGATGTTCTTCTCTTAAAATAATAGTACGTACAAAACTACTTATTTAGGCTTCAAACCCACTACTACTTTACGGTCTTCTATATCTTTATTTGAAGGTATATCCAATGATTGCCTGCGTGGCCTTGAGGGCCTCGTATTTCACCCTAGAATCTGAATGGTTCAGCAACTCCATGATGTCGGCTTTGCCGCCAGTCTTGTCGAGAACGTCGATGCTCTCTGGTAGAAGCTCGACCACGTGAGTGATGTCGTTCAAGGCGACTTGGATAATGATCTTTTCTTGTTTCGCGTTGACGTCGCCGTTACGGACCTTTGCTTGCAAGAGTTCGATCAATTGTCTAAAGATCTTGTAGTTGTCCTTCTTGAACTCGTCAATGTTATCGGACCAGAAACCGTTGTCGACATGTGGTGGAGACCAGCACAGCAACTTGGAGTCCAATTCGGCGACGTATTCATCGAAGGAGGTCAATTCTTGGTACTCGTTTTCTAGGATTTCCTTGAGGTTGCTGATGTCTTGACGCAATTCTTCGTCGGAATACTTTCTTTCGCTCAAGCTCTGTACGGTGGGCAACGCGTTGCCGAGCAACAAAAGTTGCTTAATCACCTTCTTGTGCTGCTTGACGCGCGTGGAGCAACATTGCAGGATGATGGATATGCACAATCTGGACACTTTCTCCTTTATGGTTATCTTAACCAATTTCAAGAGGTCCAAGAAATCACTCAAGTATTTCTGGACTAGCTCGTTTGCAAAAACTGGGTTAAAGGTCAGCAACCATATCAATAGTAAAGAGTGGTACTGCAATTGAATACCCAGGTGGTTGGAGTTTGTTGCAACTATCCGCGTGGCCAATTGAGAGTCCGTGGCACGTTGCAGGATCTTGAATAAGGTGGGCATGAACTTCTTCTCATGCAACCATATCACGTCACGATACTCTGGTATCACGGCCAGTTCTTGCAATAGTCTGATGCACACGTAACAAGTGTCCATCTGCTCAATGTTTTGCAAGATATTGATCAAGTTGTTGTTTTTCAACAGCTTTTCCACTAGTTTCACATTGTGCAACCCATTTTGCACTAAGAGTGAGACCACGTTGAACCCAGAGATTAGCACAGTCTGGAAGTCTCCCTTGAGTGACACATCAAATAATTGTTCCAATTGCTTGGGGTCTTCTTGGAAAAACTTCACGGTATCGTCTCCATACTTGTCAGACGATAACAATTCAGCTATTAGGTTCTGCACAGATTTTTTGCAGTCTTCGTTGTCTGAGGTGGAAAGTAAGTGAATTAATGGTATCAACGTCTTGCCATTCACTTTGAACCCGGAATGTGCATTGTTCGAAGATGATAAACCGTCACCAATGTTCTTCTTCACCAGAATGGATTCTAACGCTTTTGCAGTAGACGCATCAATTTCGCTCAATTCCTCAGATCTGGCTAAGGCGTCCCATGCCACTGACCTCGAACGGATTATACTACGGATCTCATTGAAATGAGTACTGTCCATTAAAATTTTGGTTGCGCCCATTGTTCCTGAAATCGCCAGTGCACTTTTATATCTCTTGTCTTTGAATTATTGCAGGCATTCTTTTATCAGGAAAACAGTCATATACAATACTTTTTTTTTTTTTCATTATCAAACCTTTTTTTTTTTTCCTGGTCTGGTTTGGGAAGAAAAAGCTCTCCCCCTCGTGTAATTATGCACGGGTAGGTAGGGTAATGGCATGAGGAAAACAATAGAAAATTATTTTAGAGCAATATACAACACAGCGTCGCTTTGCAGAAAAAAAAAAAGAAAAAATTCGACTGTCGCAGCCTCTTATTTTATGTCATTACAGTTAATTTATTAGAAATTAATTTTATAAATTTTGATTTTTTCTCATGCCTGTTTTTGATCGTGAGATGGGAAATTTTTTATGTAAAAAAGTAATGTAATATAGTAGTAAAATAAATAAATAAATCATTAATATTTCCTGTGCATTATTGTTAGTTTATTAGTAGATTAGTTCCTGCCTAAAAAAAATTTTGCACCATTGTATTATGCTTATGAAGATTCTCTTTCAAATTCCTTCGTCATGTCAGCATTGTCAATAGCACCGCAAACAGTTTCACACATGATACCTGTAACCAAGTATGGGTCGATGTTGGAAGCTGGTCTACGGTCTTCAAAGTAACCGTAACCTTCCTTGGCGACGGATCTTGGGATTCTAATTGAGCTACCTCTGTTGGCGACACCAGAAGAAAAGGCAGTCATGGAAGCGGTTTCATGTCTACCAGTTAATCTCATGTCGTTATCGCTACCGTACAACTTAATGTGTTCAGCGTGTCTCTTGGATAACTTCTCGATGGCTTGTTCGATGTATTTCATACCACCTGGTTGTCTCATTTCCTTGGTGGAAACGTTAGTGTGACAACCGGCACCGTTCCAGTCACCCTTCAATGGCTTTGGATGGAATGAGATCTTGATACCAAACTCTTCTGCCACTCTGTGCAAAAAGTATCTGGCCATCCATAATTGGTCACCCATGTCAATACCGGTACATGGACCGACTTGGAATTCCCATTGAGATGGCATGACTTCAGCGTTAATACCAGAAATTTCTAATCCGGCATACAAACAAGCTCTGTAGTGAGCTTCGATCATGTCTCTGGCATAAACCTTACCGGCACCAACACCACAGTAGTAAGGACCTTGTGGAGCTGGGTACCCACCCTTTGGCCATCCGTAAACATCGTCATACATGTCAAATAGAGTGTATTCTTGTTCTAGACCAAACCAGATTTCTTCATCCTTATGAGCAGCAAATAGCTTGGCAGCTTCGTGTCTGTGGTTGAACTTGTTTGGAGTACCGTCATTGTTGTAACATGCGGCCAAGACAACAATGTTGTCACCTCTCCTGAAGGGATCTGGGTAGTAAGCAACGGGTTTCAAATAGATGTCAGAGTCGTGGCCTGGCGCTTGGTTGGTAGAAGAACCGTCGAAGTTCCATTCTGGCAATTGGTCAATGGATGTGATTCTCTTCTTCAAAGTTCTACCTTTGGAACGTAAGTTACCAGTACCATCGATCCAAACGTATTCGGCAATTATTCTACCTCTTTGGTCCAGTTCTAGATATTTTTGTAAAATTTGAGTCTTTTCGATGCTTGCTTCAGCCATTTTTGATTATATTATATTATATTATGTTTAATTTTTGTTTCGGTTGAACTTCTTCTATAAATGAAATGAAGTTAATTTCTCACAAATATGTATGTGATTCTATAGTTATCTTTGTGTGATGTTCTTACCTAACGAAAACAAAGACAGAACAACCTACGAACCAACCAAGCCTGAGAATTCGATATATAGAATCACTCCCTTATATATTACAAAAAAAGAAATCTACAAACTAAAATAAAAACATGGCAAACAATATGCGTCGGAGTCATCTTTAATTCATTATCAAGCCTACTACTTACACCTGACCGCTTACACTAACAAATGAATTAATTTTTCACTCTTTTTTCATATTACTTTTCTTTTTTTCATCCTACTTTTTCTTTTTTTGTTTGTGTTTCGCTACACAGGACATCAATGCGGCATATCAGCCTACTCTCCTGCCAAAAATAGTGTACTATTTTCGCATATTTGGGGAATAATAATGACCACAAATGGCACTATGATGCGAAAAAAATTTTCGATAAAACACCGTCTGGCATCGTCTGTGCGGACCAACTGCTGTAGAAGACTTTTTTTTTTCTGCCTTCGCGAGCTTATCTTATCTATTAGGGGAGCGCAGTCATCAATTGTAAACAAACGTGCGAAGCGATCCGTAGTCCTATCCGGGTAACACTCATCGTCCGGCCTCCGCCCCCTTTTCCCCGGGAGAACCGTATGCGGGTACTGGGTTTAGGGGATCCTTGTTTTGGTTCTCGCGAGTGTTTTTCCGATTGCGAGATTTTATTTTCCCTTTCGCATCATCCGGACGAGCCAAAAGCGCCATTGTTCCGGCCGCACGTGCAGCGCATGTGTACTTGCGCACTTTTGTTTACTATTGTCCTGACAAACTGATTACCAAATGTCTTTGAACAGGTGGGACAAAGAGAGACAAAAAAGCGGCTATCATGTAGCTGGGACGATATTCCGCCGCCGGGTAGCGCATGTTGAAAAATGGCTGTTTACAGTGGGCCTCACTAGCTTAGAGTTCATCTCTATATAACTATTTATACAGTTTTTTTATATTAGAATGGGTTCATCGAGTTATCGCGTTTGTTTATATGTCCCTCACTCAAAGTAGGGGGTGGACTGAATCTTGAAGGAAACCCGCTTACTCCTTACTGATAGCTACTACCGGCGCTGAGAAAAATGGGTCGAGATCTCATCTCCTTCTAGCCGCCTACAATCCCTTTTGGATATTTGCGCCTTACCACTAGTTTGTTGCGTTCGTAGCCTGCGACTGCTTTCTGTCTCTTTTCAGCGTTTCGTAATCTTCCTTAGAGTACCATTTTCCCAAGCTCCATGATGGCAGATTGGCCATTGTAAGGGCGCCCAGCCATCCCTGGATTTTACGGTCCATCATGACTTGGTTGGCAAAAGTTGTCAATTTGTATTGCGGGAACCTGATTGACAGTTCCTTTATTATGCGTTGCTCCATACCTTCGATCAGAGAGGTAGATCCTGTGATGATGACGTTCGTCAACAGTAGCGAGTATACTTGTTCTGGTGATATGTTGCTGCTGCTGGCAGTACTGTTATTATCGCCAACATTGGTGTTTATATGGCTTGTACCCAATCCGTTCGGGTTGGTGGAGGTATTGGCCTTCATTGAATTTATACTAGCGCCGGCCTTCTTGACTGATTTTGCCATTAGCGGTCCCAGTCCGTCCTCTGGTGAGAATTTGTCTGATATCAGTTGAGGTTTGAAGAGATACTCTGCGAATTGGTAGCACTCCTTAAGGTCCAAGGTTAAAGTCTTGTTTAATGGCTTGAATAGAAAATTTTTCTTTTGAACCAACGGATTGTTGGGGCTTCCCGTTAACGCCGTGTACTGAAGTTGCTGATCCATTTGTTTTAACTGCTCCTGTTGCTTAGCGTATATATCTGCTTGCTCTTTGTAATACCTTTCCAACTCAAACAAGTCCTTTTCGCTTACTTGCAACATAGTAGACTTGAATTGCTGAATCCACGTGCTTGCTTCGTACCAAACGTCGGTGGACCTTTTTTGCTCGTCGGCCATGTTTTCCATGTCGTTCTCTTCTTTAATCAGTGGAGCCAACCTTTCGTGTACTTGAAAATCCAAGAAATCACCGCCAAATTTAGATCTCACTACAGCATTCTTCACCACAATACCGTCAATGATGGGAGTAACGTTACAGCCTGACGCGCCGATATCAATCACGAATGCAGAACTCTTGCCCATGGATAGGGCAATTGCCAATGGCTCGATTACAATCTGGAATACTGGTACATTTAATTTGTCGAACGCCAGCTCATAGTAGCGCTCTAATATGGCCATGTCCGGTTTACCATTGGTGGCAGGCATCGTAATCACCAGTGGCAGTTCCTCGGGTGAAACTTTCAATTGGGTGTCGTACAGATATCTCCACTGCATCTCCAATGCGTCCCAATTGTACGGTAACCCTTGGCTATCTACCAATGTATACACCTCGTCACCATTGCGTTTTTCTGCCGCAGCGTCTATCATATTGTAGGTTCCGAATATAAACTCAGCTTCCCCCCCCTCATCTGTTCTTTTAATATAGCTAGAGGGTATAATGCATTGTGGCAATTCAACGTTACTAAATCCAGCCACCGTTCTGTGCGATCCGTTATGTATCACTACGCACTTCCTATTCAATGTCATTCTTGACAGATCCTTTATAATGTAGTAATTCTCGCGCTTTTGCTAATAGCCTACTACTCTGTTCTATCTCTCTTGTTTACCATTTTCCGCTTTGTTTTCTTGTTTGAGGTTTGCTTTATTTTTTCTTTATTTTCTTCGAAACGCGGCCATCATTTTTTTTTTTCAGGATCACTCAAGGTGAACAAGTCTAAGTATTGAAAGGTGTGAAGACTTGCCGATGATATACTTATATGAACGCCGTGATGCGTACGTCTTTGATGGAAATATTGTATATATCTCTTTCTTTCCTTATAATCACTGTTCTCTCTTGTGTAATAAGTAAATCTATTCGTTTCCGTGTAAGGCGATAATTTTTTTGTTTGAAATTTTTTATCAAGTTTTTTTTTTTCTTCAATTCTAACCAGCTCGAAGATGACTTATGGCCTTGATCGACCGGGCTTTTAAATGAGTCTTACGGCCCAATGTGTTACTTTAGAATAGTTCCTTTCTGCTCGTCTCTTGCTTAATGCTTAGTAGATCACTAAATAAAGTAGTCACATCTATAAAGTCGTCTTCGATAATCAGGATGTCATCCGCTACCGCTGCTGCTACTTCTGCTCCTACTGCTAATGCTGCTAATGCTCTAAAAGCTTCAAAGGCTCCAAAGAAAGGTAAACTACAAGTGTCTTTGAAAACACCTAAGGGTACGAAGGATTGGGCTGATAGTGATATGGTTATCAGAGAAGCCATTTTTAGCACTTTATCTGGCCTATTCAAGAAGCATGGTGGTGTCACTATCGACACACCTGTTTTCGAGTTAAGAGAAATTTTAGCAGGCAAGTATGGTGAGGACTCCAAACTGATCTACAACTTGGAGGACCAGGGTGGTGAATTATGTTCTTTACGTTACGATTTGACCGTTCCTTTTGCCAGGTACGTTGCCATGAACAATATTCAGAGTATCAAGAGGTATCACATTGCAAAAGTCTACAGAAGAGACCAACCAGCCATGACTAAGGGTCGTATGAGAGAATTTTACCAGTGTGATTTTGACGTTGCAGGCACATTCGAATCTATGGTTCCTGATTCCGAATGTTTGTCCATTTTAGTGGAAGGTTTGACCAGTTTGGGAATCAAAGATTTCAAAATCAAATTGAATCACAGGAAGATTCTTGATGGGATCTTCCAAATCGCTGGTGTTAAAGATGAGGATGTGAGGAAAATCTCTTCTGCTGTCGATAAGTTGGACAAATCTCCATGGGAAGCAGTCAAGAAGGAAATGACCGAAGAAAAAGGTCAATCCGAAGAAACTGCTGATAAAATCGGTGAGTATGTTAAATTAAATGGTTCTTTGAAGGAAATTCACGCTGTTCTATCCGCAGATGCCAACATTACTTCAAACGAAAAGGCTAAACAAGGTTTGGATGATATTGCTACTTTGATGAAGTATACCGAAGCATTTGACATTGACTCATTCATCTCTTTTGATCTTTCTCTTGCAAGAGGTTTGGATTACTATACAGGTTTGATCTATGAAGTTGTTACTTCTGCATCTGCTCCACCAGAGAATGCTTCAGAATTGAAGAAGAAGGCCAAATCTGCAGAAGACGCGTCAGAATTCGTTGGTGTCGGCTCTATTGCAGCCGGTGGTCGATATGATAATTTGGTCAACATGTTCTCTGAAGCTTCCGGCAAAAAATCTACTCAAATTCCATGTGTTGGTATTTCATTTGGTGTTGAAAGAATATTTTCTTTGATCAAACAAAGAATTAATTCCTCTACAACTATAAAGCCAACGGCTACACAGGTGTTCGTTATGGCTTTTGGTGGTGGTAAGGACTGGACTGGTTATTTACCCGAAAGAATGAAGGTTACTAAGCAATTATGGGATGCTGGCATTGAAGCTGAATATGTCTATAAGGCCAAGGCTAATCCTAGGAAGCAATTCGATGCTGCTGAAAAAGCGGGTTGTCACATTGCCGTAATCCTCGGTAAGGAGGAGTACTTAGAAGGTAAATTACGTGTCAAAAGATTGGGCCAAGAATTTGCCGATGATGATGGTGAATTGGTTAGTGCGGCTGACATTGTTCCTATTGTTCAAGAAAAGTTATCACAAATTCATGAAGATGGTCTAAATGAGGTCACTCGTTTAATTAAAGGATTATAAACTTGATAGCTCATGTATTTACAAACCTTCGTAAAACTAGACATATGTATAATGAAAAATAAATCGATTCAAATTAATTTATAAAGCATATAGAACTAAAAAAAAATAAGTATAGAAGGAAGTTGCTCATTACCCTGTATGAATTAGTGTATGTATTTAAAAACCAAGGGCACCTTTCATTACATCTTTTCCAGTCTGCTCAACAGCCTCGTTCATTGTTTCTCCCATGGCGGTAGCATAGTCGTTGAATCTATCTTCAACGGCGTCCCATCTAGTTTCTACAGCTCGAGAAACATTTCTTAGTACCCCGTAACTACTGTTCCTGCCCTTACGGGTGGGCTTGGTATACTGGTGTTCCGGATGGTTCGCATTATTATCGTCTGAAGAACGCTCCGAGAAACTTCCCTCAGCAATGATGCTCTCTTTGTATTTGGATGCAGGTCTATTCACGCCACCCAATAATTCATTTAATTGAGCGGGAGTACAATATACAGTGCCTCTTGCCCACTGTAATGAATTTACTTGTGGCCTATAGGGAATCCTGATTCCATTGATGTACAGTGTGTCAGAAACTGGCGCTAGCGTATCCTGTTCCTTGACAGTAGAAAATAGTGACGCCTGAAATTCACTCACTCGAATCGCTATATCACCATTTCTTAAAACAGATGATTCTGTAATGTATTTTGCGGCAATTGGAAATGGAATATGTTCAGACATTTGTTCTTTGAAATCTGGAATAGTAAAAACTCTTAGATGGCCATTGATTTCTAATGTAATTATTACGGTTAGGTTCTTCCTATCATTATTTTTCTCAACGGTTGAGATGTAAGATAAACCTGTCGCGGCAAGCGGGTATTTGAAACCTTTATGTGTACTTTTAGATTTGCCCAGTGTTATTAATCTGATATCATCGAATCCAGTTATTAATACAATACCAGGAATGCAAAGGCCTTTACTTAAATTCTGCATTTTTGGAATAGTTGCCAAGCAGCTAGATTTTGTTTCCTTTGAAAATGCATCAATTTTGTGTATCGGACCCTTACTGGTAACATTAGTAATATCCATTAGTTGCACATCGAACTTTCCACCTGATGCAGGAAGAATTTTGTATGTGATTACCTCGCCCATATCAGTACCACAGACCATCAATATACTAGAGTAACCATCGTCTCCATACTCCATAATTACGAATTCGATGCAGGTAACACATGCGCTTTGAGCTCCCGAGATTTCTCTAATGTTTTCCATGTAAATGATTGCAGGACCTCTTCTATCGATCAACATAAGGCTTCCGGCAGCATATGCGATTCCAACAAATCCAATATTACTGTTGTTGATTGCAGATGTTTTCCCTTTGTTGGCATGCACGGCAGTTGATGGCATAAATCCCTGCCTAACACCGGTAGGTGCCCTGTCTCTCACATCGACGAGAACACCATTCGTATTATTCAAAGAAAACCGCCTGAAATTCATCTCCAGGTCACCGCTTTCTGGTCTGTTCTCAGCACTGTAAAACTGGTTTACTTCATATTTGAATAAAACAACGTCTCCTGTTTCAATTGACACCGCCAACTCGAGAGTCTCTGCGGCAAAAGATATCTTATCAACTGCTAGTTCTTTGGCCTTGTTCAACGTTCTTGATAGATTCACTTCAAAGCTAGCATTATCTTGTATATCCCCATGGGAAGCATCGTATATCCTAACTGAGCCATTAGAATGGCCGGTAATGAATGCTGTACCGTACTCAGCGGGAAGTTTTTGCCTTTTTGTTCTAACCCCTCCCTTCAACAAATAATCCTTGTTTTGAGCTGCAGAAAGCGCACCAAGCCATAATTTGTTTGGTACAGAAGCGGCCATTGAAGTCGTGGCTAATGGTCTCAGCCAGGAAAGATTTTGAGGGAATAAAGAGGCTTTATCTGTAAATATTCCAGAAGGATATAGCATTGTTTCTATCTCACCGTTACCTAGGATTAACAAAATTAACCCCGGATTATGACATCCTGCAAAATACGGGGACTGTCTTGGAATTGGTAGTATATTCACTATTGGCACATTGGTTGGTAAGGGAAATATCTTCATTTGTTTCGGATTTGCATAGTAGTTCTTCATACCTTCATAAGAGGTTATTGAATATCTAGGTGTGTAACCGAGGTCGATCATAGTGAGACTTTGATTATCTCCTCTGCTGATTGACTTATGAGAGATGAGTAGTGAAGTATATTCTGGATTGTTTTCACACATCCAATACACTTTCGAAATTTTGGCAGCATTAGTACTAGAATCGCGTATGTAATCAGGTTGTGGAACATTGATTTCTGTCTCAAACACTGTCCTTGCCATGATCATATGGCCTGAATTAGCATCCCAGAAAACCAAGGAATTGTCTTCATGAATAGTGATAATGTGCAGTGAATTAGGGTGATATAAGGACTGAATAACTTTGGGAGTTCTCTTTTCATTGGTTTTTTCTGAGAAGTCGCCTCCTGGAGCAAAAGGTGGTAATTCGTATATGAAGGATTGTTTGATTTCGTTCTCAACCAATGAGTATGTTAGAGTTACATACTCATATGATATTAAAACAGTTCCAATATCTCTAGGGTTCCACTGAATGGATACTATAGGTGATAGTCTTGCAGCCGGAAAAAATGAGCTTTTTTGTAGGTTGTCTAATTTGAAGGAGGAAAGTTGATCCCTATCTATGTCGTAAACTATCATTGAACCATTTTGAAGGCCGATTAGCATCCAGTCTAAGGATGCATCTGTGTCAATTGATGTTATTTTCCCCGGAACAAACACTGTTGTAAGTACTTTTTGAGAATATAACGATAAAACATACACAGTATCTTTTGCGTTAATGACCACCAAATAGATACCTTTCACAAATCTCATTTCTTTTATAGCAGATCTATCCTCCAGTTTTATAACCACTTCCACTTGTTGCTGGCCATAAATATGGACTTCCCCTGTGACTGTAGCAATTGCCAATAAATTTTGGGTGAAATCGAAAGCGGCTGCGATCGGTTTACTGCTCATCCCATATTTGTTGGTTTCTGCTAGTGAAAAAATTTTATTTTTGTTATTTGAACTTATAGGAATCTTCAAAGAAGAGGAAGATTTCGCATCTTTGGAAATAGTAGATGTCTTTGAATTTTTGGATTTAAAAGACGCCTTTGAGTTCTCAATGGGTGTCTCTGAATTTTGGCCTTTTAGGGACTTAAATGCTTCCTTAACATTTTTCAGACGTTTGCTACCGAACATTTTGTTTTGCTCTTATGTGTATAGAGAATTAGTCAGAAATAGTATTGCTTGCTCTTCTTGTTTTATATTTAACATATTCCAAGATTTAAATTCTAACGTGATTAGGTTCATTTCGTTTGAATTTTCATTTTTTACTTTTAACAAAAGCGCCGAACAGGATTCTAGAAATTAAACAAAACCAACTAAACTATAAAAACGGATATTTAGTTCGGTATTGAAATGCTAAAGAATAAAGAAAAGACGACCTTTCTAAGTTATTTTTACTAAGTGTTCCATGAAAGTAAATAATAAGCCAAACTTTTACAAGAATAGCATAAAAATACATACTCATTATACATAATGCAATATTAAAACCTTTATTTTATCCGCTGTTAAGGATTAGCTTCAGCATACGGTGTTCCCCTGCACTCAGTTCTTCTGCATCGCTTAAACCTTCTTCTTCCATAATCACCGGGCCACTCCATGGTCTTTCTTCTATCTTGTCATCATTTATTATAAAATCTCTGGATAGCAACTTCTTAATATCTACATGTTCTATGAGCCCAATTAAATTTGTTACTTGCTCTTTTGCCTTTGATGAGACAGTTTGGAGTATTCTTGATGCACCGGGTAGAGTTTCCAAAACCTCAAAAAAATGCATAATTTCCTCCTTAAAAATTTGGACAGTATCAAAATCACAATGTTTACACTTTTCTAAAATAACCAATAATTTAGGTTCAGTAACCAATCTTTCAAGAGCCTTGAATTGTTCAGATTTTATAAAGATATCCAGTACATTGATTTTTAAAAGATATTTTTGGGGCGATTTAACTATATCAAAAACCTTCTTTCGGGATCTGGACAAGCTGTTTGAAGCTTGTGTTCTCTTTTTCACCAAAGTAGTCAGCTCTTTGAGCCGGTACAAGTCTTCGAGCTGATCATTGGCAAAATCTATTCTTGTTTGCACTTGTTCCTCGGTTAAGGACCCCAATGAATTATTTTCAAAACAGGCAGTTAATGGGGTACCTCCTGTAAGCTCCCTTTTCATTGACCAATATTTGCAAATATCAAATGCGCCTGCTGGTGGGTTAGCTAAGCCAAAAAAATCAACGACCTTTTGCAATATTTCAGCAAAAACATGTGGTGCTACCGGCGTTTGATTAGGTGTTTTCCAAATTGTTTTGTTGAATTTTGAATTTGTCCTATCATTAGCTTCATTATGCTGAGGAGTTTCGGTTTGTAATGTAGAGAGTAGAGAGAAGTATTTTCTAGCTTTATTAATACCTTCTATACTCGTTTGCCATCCTCTAGGTGCATGCTTGTGGCAGAAACTTTCGACTGAATACTTTTGGGAGAATTGATTAGAGGCCAATTCTTGAATAGTGCATTTCCCTTTACTCATGTAGAGACCAGCTCGACGGGCACACGTGACATGATATGCTGTAAAACAGTTTCTTTGAAAGCACTGAATGCAAGCACCCATCTTCTTTTTACAGATGTAGCAGTTAAGTTTCCATCGTGATACGCTAACATTTTGAACGCCTTCTATAGGTTCCATATAATGTAAGTTTGAAAAGTATAGCTCTGGAAGCCATAGAGCACAAATGTTATGTACCCAAGAACCGGTGTCTGTTTGTTTGAATGCACCTGTATGACTTGGACACATTAGACAAGTGGCAAAGTTATTTTTTGAGATCATACATCGTCTACATAACCATTTTCCTTCCGGGATAAAAATTATACCGTAACATTCTTGATGCACAGCAATATCGCATCCATCACAAAAGACAATTGTATTCAGATTGTCACTGTCTGTGCCTAAACAAACTGCACACGCCTGGTCCATCGATAAACCTGTTCCATCATCAGAACCATATAGCTCATAATTCTTACAGTCCCTTAGAATATTATGCCTAGCAATCAGACTATTCGTTGAGGGTATATGTTTTTCAATATGGAACCATTCAGTTTCTAGTGTAGTCATTAAAATTTCAAATATTTCGTGAGACATTTGATCTTTAAAATACCTCTTATTAAGGTAGTGCAAATATAATTCATCCTGTTCATCCATGTCATACTGAGGCTTGAAATTAACAAGATTGGGTGAAATACTAGCGAATTTCTGAATTGCACTCTTTGTACTCGTCGAAATAGTAATATTCGGGGCTTCTTTACTAGAGAATTTGGTGAAGTAGGGTGTCTCCACACCATCGAATTCTTTTTGTTGTTGTTTATAACTCTTCCTATTTCTTACTTTGTTAATATGATAGTACCTGGATATAAAGCTCTCATTAAATCTAACGCAGTATGGATTTTTCTTACCTTTTAACTCATTCGTAGTTATTTTACATTTTTGAAATTCCACTTCGTTCTTCTTCAGTACTAGTGGTTCAGTGGTGACTCTCCCCTTGAAAATCAATTCTTTAGTTTGTACGCTTTTGACACTCCCGATCTCTCTGTTATTCCGATTTGAAATATCATCTGAGTCAGTATCGGTGCTGTTATCCTTTGTTTCCACTAAGGGAACGATGAACGGCAGTAAAGTATCGGCATTAAGATCAGGATAAAAATCTTGGAAGTGCTTTTCTTCACGTAGTTTAGGCCCATCATCTAATGATCCCCTATTCATTAGGTGCTAAGTCGTACAACGCCCTTGTCAAAGTTATTTGAATAAAAAAACCTAATACGTTGAAAAACTGCACGGCTTTCAAACTTTCAAACTTGTTTATTATTATCGTCTTCCATTTTTTTCGGTGCTACAATTTGCGATGAGCCGAAAGACATATATTCTACGTATATTACACGAAAAAAAAAGTTGGAAACTAGCATAGGTAGTTCGGACAGGTACATATTTGTACAAATGTATATATATATATATGTGTGTGTGAGGTTTATAAAAAAAGTGAAGATATTAATATTTATGATGAAATCTCGTCATATCTTGGTGGTTCAGGACCCGGATGAATTATTGGACCAGGCCCCTCTGTATCATTATCATTATTATCATTATCATTATAATTGTAGTCGGTATTGGTAAAAGTGCGCGGACTATACCGTGGTGTGAATATATTATTGTTAAAGTTCATTGTGACAATGTCTCTTTTAAATAGCGTGGCTGCGGTCTCCTGTTCAAAGATATCCTGCGAAAGCAAACCGTCCATATTGCTATAGGCGTTATTTTCATTCCCCATTTGTAGCGCATAATCTTCAGTCCTCAAGGGGCGTGCTTGTTGCTCTTGCTGGTCCCGGATTGGGGCACCGTTAGACGAGTCCGAAACAGCGGTTGTTTTTGGATGTAAGGTTGACAGGTAACCATTTGCGAGGGAAGTCGACCTAGACAAATTCAACTGTTGCATGGAAATGTCATCGGGATAATAAGATACAGAAGATCTTGGTGATGCTGAAACTGATGTTGCCTCTTCAAAAGTTGGTGGCAGGACTTTAGAAGATTCAGTGGTGGCCATGTCATAAGTCGGTAAGTCTATATTTGAAGTGTTACAAAGGTCAGAAATCAAATAAATTGGTGTATCAACAATTACTTCATAATGCCTTATGATTTTTGAGCTACCACTATCAGTTTTGCTAACCCTCAAGACGATTTCTAATTTATGAGAACATTGGATATTCTTAAAATGCATACTGTCCAAATATAAACCGCGTCTTGGTTTATTCAACCGTGTGTAGTGCTGAATGGGAACATTCGAGCTAGTTTGCAAAGATGTATTCGAGTTTCCATTTGTATCATTGACCTCATTATGATTCTTGTCTTGCGGTATTTTATGAACTGTCTTGGAAGCCCTGTTAGGGCGACCCACTAGAAAGCCCAATACATTGCCGTTATTAGAGGTGTTCTCACTCTGAGTTGGATCTTTTATTGGGTCGAAAAGATCGATACCATATGGTGGTAGACTTGCAGCTTTGGTAGCGTCCACTTCACAATATTTTGGAAATTTTAACTTCGTTTTAACAGTAAAGGACTCAGAAAATGGGATATCTTTGTTGTTTTCTTTTGATGAAGTGTAGGCTAATAAGTTATCATCAACTGTATTGGTGACAACTTCCTCTCTAATAGAAGGCCCACTAGTGCATTTAGAGGCCACCTCAAATAGAGGCAAGCTTCTGTCCTTCTTTTTTCTCACTAAATATCTCATATGATAGGGATTGCAAGGATCTGAAGCCAATGGATCCAACTGGTCAAAATCATATTGATAGTCTTTACTCCTGTAGGAGATTTTTTCTCTACAACTAACACGAATTCTCTTGACACTAAGACTTTTTACTAGAGGTGCCACTTTAATTGTGATTGGAATTTCACCATTCAAGGGCACATACTTTTGGGCGAATGAAATTTCATAAGAAAGACAATTCTCCCAAACCTTGTTAATGTAAAGTGGCTTATTTGCTGTAGTGACAGAGATTTCTGGCGGAGTTCTCACCAAATGAAGCGGGTATTGTAAATTTATAGTGTCTTCAGAATCATGTTGCATCGCTAAACCACTAGAAGATGCGCCATTATTATCTGAGCTTCCGTTAGAATTATTCCTTTTTAAGCGCCCCTTCGCACTTTTTAACCATGAGGAGGGAAATGCGATTTTTCCAGTAGAATTTTTGTCGTTATTGTAGGTTTCTCCTTCTATGGTGTCATCAATTTGAGAATATTCATAAGAATCAGAACAGGAATATGAACGCAGTTTTTGAGGAGAAGAGATAGAAGAAGAACGTGGCCGTGATGCAACCAACTGTGTATGTTCATCCTTCAATTTTGTCGCTAATCTTAAGCTGTAGGATACCCTCGCTGATGGGTAGTAAAGCGATTCAGGAATACGACTGGCAAGCACTATGGGGATAGTAAAGACATAAACACCAGCATTTAACTTGTTCGTAGAATTCGAGGCATTTAAATTGTTTAATATATTTTCCCTAAGAACTGCTTTATTCGAGAAAGAACGGCGTTTCCTCATCGATAATTTCTGGAGCACTTTCAATTTCCTGTTATTGGAATGATTTTCAACGATATCAAGAGGAGACTTTGCGCCTTGCGGAATGAAAAGATTAAAGTTGTCTGCATTTAAGGTCCAGTCTAAAGAACCTATATTATAGCATTCCTCGTTAACATTCTTGGTAGGGGGAAGACCATTGAACCACACCACTCTCACGTTAGAAGTGAGTTCTACTTTAATATCAGAAAGGGTAGTTGATTTATTCAGGGAAAATATCAATGCAAAGCTGAATGAAGGCATTTGGCTATTCCAAGCATTAGGAAGAGAACGCGAGTGAGAATTAGGATGTCTGTTTCTCGCGGGAGAATTGTTATTATTCATAGGGTTGTTATTGCCACTCGCAACAAAGGAATCCGCATCTGTTGTGTTATTGTTCGAGGCCGGAGAAGCACGATCAGAATTGCTTGTATCCATAGCATTACCTGTCCTTGCTGTATTAGAGGGGCTGGTTCGCTGTGTATGTAACGGAAATAGTGATAAATCATTGTTTTCATTCAAAGTGTCCATCGTAGGACATGAAGGGAGGAAATCACTTTCTGCAGTGTTAGTGGACCCGACAGGCTGTGTTCGCGCCTGATTTAAAGAACCATGAATCAGTGATAGATACTCTGTTTCATCACTTTTTGTAGTTGGCAAGAAAACTGATTCTGCACTTGTTGCAATGGAAATTTCCAGCACACTTTTCTTATTATATAACGGTGTTTGCTTGATGAAACCACGATCCGCTAAATAGTCCGATAGCACCCTATTAATAAACATAGTGCTATTACTAGCATGATGTGTTATGAATGACCTAACAATATCATTATTACTAGATATTTGTTTTGCCGCGACTGGATCTGACTCTCTCCTCAACCCGGTGTCTTGCCTTGTGTGTAACTGGTCTATGGTGGTATACGGAACAGAATTCCTGTGCCTATCCGGTTGGTAAGATCCCGTAATATTGTAAGCCTTAGTGCCAACATCTGAAGGAAAACTGTTCCCCCTACACATGGCAGTTGATGCGGTAGAATAGTTACGGTTCATCAAATTGGAATAATCGTCCATACTAGATGTTGGACTATTACCAGTTCCAAAAAAAGAAGAAAGGGCGTCCCTAACACTAGATGACCTCCTTCTACCACTAAATCCTGACGATTTTTGTGGCGAGAGGGAGGTAGAAATCATCTCTCTGTTACGGGCTAGCCTTTGCAATATATCACCCTCGTCGCCTGCAGAAACGTTCTGGACGACATCTCTCTTGTTGCCGTTGCTCGCAATTGCTATTGGGACAGTAGATTGCATGATTGACTTTGCTTACTAGTCTGACTGATTACCCTTGGAGAGCCATCATAATAAATAAAACAGAGAAACGACGATATATATAGTCCAAACCGTGACAACTATGCAGGGAACGGGAGACGGGATTCAATAAGCCGGGGGTCTTTTCCATGTGATACCGAGTAAGGCATAGCCATCATTTGGCAGATCTACAAAATAAAGAAGCCCAGGGTTTGGCCGTGCAGAATCGCTGCGCCAACCCCGGATTTTGCATTTCTTATTCCACTAGGGCTGGTCGTGGGGTACGTGGGGAGCGGTATCCCTTAAAATGAAAAAAAAGAAACTATACAACCCACGCATCCAAACCACCGGGCGAGCGGGTAATAGATGGTTCTATTCTTTAGCCGCCGAAGCTTTCTTCTCTATATACATGTAAATGTATATAATTCCGGAAGTGTGGTCCTGCTACGAACAACATAAACCGATTAATTGATAATGGAAAGAGGAATGAGGTTGGGACAAGTAATACCAGCTGGGGCTACAGGAAGGTGGTGAAAGAGGGTATCACATATAAGAACAAACCGTTTATTCGATTATTTAAATCTATTTTAGGCCACGAAGGTAGAGAGGTTGCGAGTGAAAACAACTAACTTTCTTTACGATATTTCTCAATTGGAACTGACAGCGTTAAAGTCCATATTTTGCTACTGATTGCTTTTCTTTGGTGTTATCTACCTTAAGAGAAAAAAAAATTCAAATGAAGATTACCCGACTCTGAGTTTTGACGTCCTTAGCTGTTTGTATTCACTGAATTTAGTGGGCTTGGCCATATGAGAATTACAACTAAATCATACTTTTTCGAGATTTTATACTGCTAATATTGGAGAAGAAATATTGACCATCTTGATTTAGCAACGAGAAAGACCTGAACACCATAATGGGCTCTTCGTTGAGAAGCTTTATCAAAGACGTTCGTGGTGCCAAAACACTGGCAGATGAAAGGGCAATTATAACGAAACAATCTGCTAAAATTAGGACAAAATTGAGAGATGACCATCTACCACATGAAAAAAGGCGAGTAAATATCCAGAAACTTCTGTATCTATACATTCTAGGGGAAAAGACACATTTCGGTCAGGTGGAGTCTATCAATTTAATTGCTTCTGACGATTTTGTCGATAAAAGATTAGGCTATCTGGCCGCAACTTTATTGTTGGACGAATCTGAAGATTTATTGACACTCTTAACGAACATGTTGAACAACGATTTGCATCATCCCAACAAATATGCAGTGTCACTTGCACTAACCTCATTAGGCTTTTTGAGCTCCCCTGAATTAGCCAGAGATTTATACCCAGACGTCGAAAATATCATCAAAAATTCAAGAGACCCTTTCCTCTTGAAAAAAGCGCTTCAATGTGCTGCCAAACTAATTTTCAAAGACGTTTCACTTTTAGAAATCTTCAACATCGAAGACATTACTAAGATATTGTCTAGTCATTCAATATGTACTCACGGTGTACTTTTAGGTGTTACGAAAATCATACAATCTATTTTGTTAATTGGATTGAACAGAAAAAAAGATGAGGATGAAGATGAAGACGGTATTGATTACAGCAATGACATCTTGTCTCCATTATCTTTACTTTTGCGTGATTTTTTCATTCGTTTGGAAAATATGAATTCTAAAAATATTGAACCTGGATATGATGTCCAAGGTATTTGTGACCCATTTCTGCAGTGTGAAATAATTTACACTTTAAAACTATACTTTCAAGTTGGTGAGCTCTTAAATTCGAACAATGTTTTGGACTACAAAGATAATTTCTGCGATTTATTGACTCGTATTGCGACGAATACGGATTCAACGAAAAACAGCGGACAGGCCATTCTTTATGAGACCGTGAAGACGATCTTTTCGTTGGATTTGAACCAGCCTCTACGTGTCCTTGGTATTAACATCTTGGCCAAGTTTCTTGCAGGAAAAGATAATAATACTAAATACGTTTCATTAAACACCTTATTAAAAGTTGTTCCCCAAGAGCCTACCGCAGTACAAAGGCATAGAAAATTCATTTCTCATTGTCTGCAGGATACCGATGTGTCGATCCGCATGAGAGCGTTAGAGTTGAGCTTCGCCATCTTGGACGATTCAAATTTAGTGGAATTGGTTAACGAATTGATGAAATTTTTGGCAAAACAGGATGAAGATTCAAAAGATCTCATAATATACACTATAGATCACTTAATTGACACTTTTGATACCCGCGTTGTCAAAGATGAAAGCTGGAAATTAGATGTTTTCTTTAATATCTTAAAATTAGTGGGATCGTTTATCAACTATGAAAAAATTAATGATATTCTAATCATAATAAATAATACGAGGCAGTTATCCGACAAATCTGAATTTTTACGGAAAATTCTGACAATTTCACTAAATGGAACATCAGCGGAGATTTCCGAGGAAAATATTGGTTGGCAGTTGGTTTTGATTTGGTGCATTGGCGAATATGGCGATTTAGTACTCAACGAGGGCAATAAAAATGGTGCAGACATAATCAATGAGTCATCTATTACTGATTACTTACTAACTTTGCAAGAACTCTACACAGCAACGAATCTGAAGATAATCAATTACATTTTAACAGCAGCATTAAAATTATCTGTGAGGTTCCATGACGCGAAAAATATTGAAAAACTAAGACAACTGATATTGAGCTACACGGATTCCACTGATTTATCACTGCAAATGAAAAGCAATCAATACGAGATATTTTTCAATCAGTCAATTTCTGTGAAGAAGATCATTTTAGAAACAATGCCTAAATTTGAAAAAATTACCGAGGAACAGGATAATGGAAAAGCTCTATCGAAAAACCTTATCTCCAACGAACCAGTTGATCTGCTGTCAGATTTATTGGGTGAGGATAGCAAGGCTGAAAGCAAGGCTTCTACTGGTGACAATGTGAAACCAATTGACATATTAGAAGAGATTTTTGGAGAGAAGAATGACATTGCTCAGGTGCCCAAAAATGCGAACAAGGAAGAATCAATCAATCATTCGTCGGCAGTGGAGGCAAACTCAGGTGTCACCTTACCATTGGATGCCAACAAGATATATGACAGTTCCTCACTGAATGTATATGCTTCCTTGCTCTCTGCAAATTCTGGATTAGCACATTTGGATTTATATTTTCAGGCAAAGTCTTTAATATCTGACTTAAAAACTTTCTGTGCCGTTCCTAAAGCTCAAAAGCTAACACTAGGCCAGTTATATCCATCTTCCACAATAAACGCCAGCCAAATTTGCAAGCAGTCATTGAAAATTTCTGGATCTGGGAAACTGAAGTTAAGAGTTAAGTTGGATTTTCATTTAAATGGCTCTTCATCTATCACCAATGAACAGTTCGATCACAAATTCGATGAAACTCTATAAAAAATGCCTTTAAAATTACAGAACATAACATGATTAATGACCTTGCGTTGGATGGTCTGTCGCGCATATCAAGAGACACGTCACGACACAACACGATGAATAGAAATGCTATCTTCTGGGACACCATAAACGACTCCAAAATATTTTATATGTTAAGTAGCGATATATAACAACTAATAACATATGTACTTATATGCTCTCAATAGAATAGATAACAAAGAGAACAAAAAGGAGAGTTTGATTTGAGGATATAGGTGAGTTGCCTCTTAATGAACAGAAGCACCTGTAGCCTTAGAAGCCTCATTGACGGAAGCTCTAATTTCATCCTTTTCTGTCTTGCTAACATCTCTTAGGATATATCTGTCGGTCAATGGGGCTACGATCTTTTGATAGATCATTCTAGCGCCACCAGTTTGAGGCAAGGCAATGTAGATTAAGAAAACGGTTTTCAAAAACCAGTAGAATGGAATCAAATATAGAATTGCCTTGGACCAGAATTCAATGACACTCAAAAATGAAAAGACAATCCAGTAGGTCAAGAGTTGTGTGTCATCGGTGGACGTTGGTGTCTTCAAAGCAACCAACGATAAATATGCTGGCAACACAAACCCAGCAAAATTGGAAAGAATTTCACCTACACCTCCCACGTTAATAAAAATCAAAAGGAGATAAGCGAAACCTAAACCAGCAACTAAATAAGATTTAGGCAAATTAGTTTTATTTTCTAATTGCTGTAAAATTCTATTACCAGAGTACTTCTGTAGAAAAAAATGTAGCAAGGAGGGTGAAAATTAGCTTTCTTGTTAGTATAACTGCTTCGGTTACGTGTGTCGGGTCATTTGGCTGTTTGAACCATGATGACGATGGAACCAATAAAACCATCTTACATACGGTATCGAATTGTTTCATTTGAGAGTGAATACTAGATGCATATTCGGACATGATTGGAGTGCGGTTATGTCTTTGTTTATTTGTTTTCACTACCAATTGCAATTTTAGATTCTTTCTTTCGGAATAACAAGCTTCAAGGGAATGTTTTTTAGTTTTAAATCAAAAAAAATTTTGAAGGACATATTTTTTTTTTTTTCGTTCAACCTTGAAAGGGGTTACGCATACTCCCTTTGACGTGGACAAGAAGAGAGAATAACGGCGCTAAGAAAGCGAACCACGAAAATTCGAGAATGGTGATAAAAAAATAAAGGTTAGAATGCCACACAGCCTTCCAAAGAGTGAATGAAAATCTTTTGACTTGATGTAGTTTTTTTTTTTTCAGGAGGAAGTTTAATCCGGATTGTGATTAAATCAGTACTGCCCCTCCAGCAGCCATATAACCTACTTACTGCGTAACTAGTAATTGCGCTCACCCATCCTATCTATGCAACTCTTCTGAAGGTCTTCTCAAGCACTTAATTTTTGTTTTTCAGGAGATTGACAGGGTTTGTCGCTTGTCTTGGCACTCATTCCAGCACTGATTGGGCAGCTAGTTTGAAGAGTTGCACCAATAAATTAGAACCTCATTAAAGTCATGAATGGACGAGCAAGTAGCAAGTCTTATAAATACTTGAAAACGTGCATGTGATGATGGCATCGCTCCCTGTTGAATTTCTTTTTTTCCGTTGGAAGGTGCACTTGTTGAGCGCATTAAAGTTTTATAAAGCATAGTATTCAGGCTCAAAATAAAAGGGGACAAAACAAAACGTGCCGGTGAAACATATATGTCTTGAGAAAATTATTATAATGTTGTCTTCGTCTCTTACTTTTAGAATGTACTCTTTAAAAGTTAGACGCTTGGACCATTTATAAAGCACAAGAATGCTTGTTTATTTCATTCTGATATGCGGATTTAGCTCAGTTGGGAGAGCGCCAGACTGAAGAAAAAACTTCGGTCAAGTTATCTGGAGGTCCTGTGTTCGATCCACAGAATTCGCATTTATTTTTTCGACCTGCCAACTGCGGAAAGTTGGTTCTTGAACTTGACTGCTCCTTCTCTTATGGAAATATCAATGAAAATATAGACTCAAGTAGGAAGATGAAGGAGTTTTTCAACTTGAATGTCTGACTTTTTTTCAAAATTTTCTTACGCCATTGGCCATCTTTTAATGTCTCCAACAAAAAACCAATAACGGATAATCAATATAAGCGTTGGAAAAGAATTTATCACGGCCAAAATTGTTCCCGTTAAAAGTTCGAAGTTTTAGGGACATAAATTTGTCTAAAACTCATGGAAGCACACTTTGCTTCCATTACGTATTGTATAATATTTCCTACTATATCGTGGACTGATACTTTCTTGAGATATCTACATACTTTCTCCGTCAGAGTCAGTCATCCCACCTCAGAGTTTACTAAAAGAGGTCAAAAAGAGGGAAGCAGACAGACTAAGGTAGATGTCCAAAGTTGACAAATAAATATCTGGCTCCACAGTTTTTCAAAATCTCTTGATGATCCCTTGCATTTAAAGGACCGTTATTTGCCGACTACGGACAGAGAAGTTAAATCTGAAAAGAAATGAAAGAAGTGTACAATGACAACAAAAACGATGAAGTAACGTCTTTTTTTTTTTTTGATTACTCCCAAATTCAGTTCCCCCGTTCTTGAATTGGACTACCGATGTTTATGAGCTGGGCATTTTCTCAGGAATTATATAGTATGTTAAGTGTGTAACAAATTGAGATGAATATATACGTGCTGGCTTACGCATTATGAAACACACTAGTAGAATAAGTGTTTCGGATGGGAAGTTTATTGATACTAAACCTAACGTGTCTTCCAAACGAACAAATAATAATGTAGGTTTCAAATTATATCAGCGACTAACTTCGGCGGCTATATGGACAGTCACTAAAGTGTTTTGAAGATGTTTTCTTTCTGTGGTCACGACGGTAGCCTCAACTGCCTAGAAATTTACAAAACAAAATAGTTTACAAAATTAAAGCACTTTTCAAGCGCCGTGCATATTAGTTTTTGTGGTACTGAAAGTTCGGTTACATGATGTGCGGCAAACAACTTTTTGATGTTGGCTAGCAGATCGAGATTCTGTTGATGATGGCAACGTTGAAAAAGCGTTGATCACAAGAATTAGAAAGTACTAATTTTCCATTACTTCTAACTAAAGAGGGAATTACCATTAGTGTAATTCACAAACATTTGTAAAAAAACAATCATCATAACGTACTATTCATAAACATATAAAGCGCCAGATAAAAAGAAATGGTTGGTATTTACAGAATACTTGCTTCGTTCGTCCCACTCCTGGGTCTTCTTTTTGCATTCCATGATGATGACATGATAGATACTGTTACAATCATCAAAACTGTATATGAAACGGTGACATCAACTTCTACTGCACCTGCACCTGCCGCTACAAAATCTGTTAGTGAAAAGAAACTGGATGACACTAAACTAACACTTCAAGTAATTCAAACTATGGTATCATGTTTTTCTGTAGGTGAAAATCCGGCCAATATGATATCCTGTGGGCTAGGAGTTGTAATCTTAATGTTTTCATTAATCATCGAGCTTATCAACAAGCTCGAAAATGATGGTATCAATGAACCGCAAAGGTTATATGACCTAATTAAACCAAAATACGTCGAGCTACCTTCAAATTATGTGAATGAAAAAATCAAAACAACATTTGAACCTCTCGACCTATACTTAGGAGTAAATATGAATACTTCAGGAAGTGAACTAAACCAAAACTGTTTGATTCTCAAACTTGGCGAGAAGACGGCTCTGCCTTTCCCAGGCTTGGCCCAGCAGATTTGTTATACAAAAGGCGCTTCAAATGAGTTCACAAATTATAAATTATCGGACATACAGGGCAATTTAAACGAAAACAGCCAAGGAATTGCTAATGGCGTTTTCCAGAAAATATCAAACATTAGAAAAATATCAGGTAATTTTAAGTCTCAGCTTTATCAAATTTCAGAAAAAATCACCGACGAAAATTGGGACGGTTCTGCTGTAGGCTTCACTGCTCATGGGAGAGAAAAAGGCCCAAACAAATCTCAAATATCGGTTTCATTTTATAGGGATAATTAAAATAATTCTCTAAACTTTGCTATACCTTATTCGTTGTTGATAAGTACACTTGTCCCATTTCCAGAAATTTAATTATTCAAGTCTTTAGCTTCGATAGACGATGTACTTGAAAAATTTATAATCGATATAATTTTCTCTTCTGATTTTTTCACTCTTTTTTTTTTTTTTTGTACTATAGTAGGATACTCAGGGAAAAAGAAACCACTGCCTTTGAACAATGTTGCGAAACCAATTGATTAGTGGGCTACAAGAGTGTAAATAATGAAGATCTTTCATTTTTTGTAGGAATGCGTTTACTCTGGCGTATCTTTTGTAAAGGTTTGTTTCACCGAGAAAGGAAAAAGCTCGGCAATTGGTTTAATCTTGGTTGGATTGTAAAAAAATACATTAAAATTTAGGTTCTACCCCGCAGTGTTTGCTTAATTTACATAGGACCCTTTTCCTGCCGTTTTTGTTTTGTAAGGGTGAGGAAAAACTGGGGACGATGAAGAGCAAAAAAGAAACGAACATATTTGTGAATACATTATACACCTGAAGTAATAAATTTGTGGGGGACGTCATTTAAAGCCAAAATACTTCTTAACACACAATTACTATAAACTATTCCTGTAGATTAGCCCACCCCATCTTGAGAAAACCTTCAGGATACCAAATGGCAGGACCCAACTAACACAAACTCATTTTCTTCAATTTATACAAAGTACGTTTTTCTTTCGTGAATAGTATATAGAGCTTTAAATATTTGCCTAGTAGGCTTCTGTATTTTCAGATTGGCGCTACATCAAGTTACCTCTAATGTATTGAATCTAGAATATAAAAATGTATGCAAACATTATCGTTGCAAATTTAATTTAAGTTGCGAGAAATTTAGGAATATTTCTGTTCAAACCCTACTGACGAGAGAAGAGCCAATATCAAATCTGGTGGTAATCCCGATGGAATCAGAATCGTCTAGTAGGAATTTGAAGTCTATTTTTTTAATATGGACTCATACAAAAAATTAGAAAAGGCGCCAATTAAAAATGTGCAATCAATGTAATGAAAGAACTGATCTCAATGGCAGGAAGATCAAATTGGTAGGTAGATCATGTCTATATAATGCATGTGAAAATTTTATAGAAAACTGTTGTGGGCTCTGGAAAACAGGCTGCTAAACAGTACTTAGTGGAATTAAAGTACGCTGGTGCAAAAGACCAATTTCAAGGTCACTACTATATAAGGTGCAAAAAAAGCTTGTAGTAAAAATTATTGCTCCTAAATGTCACCCTATAGAAAAAAAAAAGCTTTTATATAAGCATGCATGATATTTTCAATATAGTGCCTTTAAAATATATATCCTACGAAAAAATTGGTAACTTTTATCCAAACTTATAATATTAAAAAAAGCGCTACTTATATGCATCATTTCATTTAATCATTGAGAACAATTTCCTTGATTGTAGCTCCTTTGTTATCATCATCATAATCATCATACACTCCTTGTACTGCCACAACTATGTATCTTGTTTTCCTCCAATCTGTGTTCCCTTTATCACCCACCTGCAATTTATCATAATCAATAGTGAAAGTCGTTCTATTACTGGGTAATATCTCGATTAACGACTGGTTGCGACTTGCTTCGTAGTATGGCTCACTTGGGCTCACTGGCACGTTATCCAGAATTTTCACAAATTTTCTTTTTAGAAAGTTAAGTCTGGGTATTTGTTCAATTAGCTTGGCTAAGTCTTCCTTCTTCCAGTGCAATAAGGCTTGCACATCATCCAAAGATTCATCATCCTCTTGTTCTATGCCATCAAAATCAATAACGTTCTCGACAGGAATTCCGGCATTATCTAAAAGCTGACCAATGGTTTCATTAAGAAGTTGATCATTTCCCGAATTTTGCATAATTTCTGTCACGTTCGCAAATAAATTTTCGACTTTTTCAGAATGAGGCAAAATAGATATGGAAATGTTTTTTGCGGGCCTCTGCCCCCAAAGAATCATTCCCTTGGTAATCTCTTTCTCGTTGTATTCACCTAAATCAATCAATAGCTTCGCACGGTGAATTTTGTCTAAGGGTTGCCAATGCGTGTAATTATTCCCATCTAGAGCAGAGAATGCAACGTCACCAGGAACGCCGGCCGTCAAGTTTGTTATTTGCTTATTTTCCGCTATGTTGTTTCTTGCGTTTAAGCCAGGCTTGAACAGTTGGACTGTAAGCTCTTGTTTCGGTTTTAAAAGATAATAGGTACCATACCTATCCATCCTCATTGGATCACCAACACGGTCGACGTCTCTACGCTCTAGATTTGGTTTTCTTTCGTTTTCGGAACCATTATAGAAGTTGATATCCTGGTCATGTATTAGAGATCTGTTTGGTATCTTTATATGAATAGGAACATCTCCTGATTTATGAACAATCGTACCATTGTGGTCGTCAATTATTATATCTAAAACTTGGTTCATATATTTGAAGTTTCTAATAGCGATACCACCAGGGAGCAACGGTAGTTCTATTGGATTGAACCTTAACAAACGGTTAATTTTTTTAGTATCTGGATCAACCTCATAAGAATATCGGATTCCTGTTAACCCAAACAGAATGCTCTGTAGAAATCCACCGTTAGCTGTTAAAAAGGGGAATGCTGGCTGGGTTAATCCGTTTGTTAAAAAGTTGTCGTCTGATTGCTCACTAAATTGAGCGAAAGGAGCCCGTAAGTATGGAAGAACCGATTTATATAAGTAACTTTGAGAAGAAGAGCCGTGATTCAGCAGACCAGCAGCTGCGGCCACAAAAACCGGATATGTCATTGCAGGCCCAGACGCAGACTGTCTTTCTGAATAATAATAAAGATCTTTAATTGCATTGTTCAATATGGATTCATCATTGATATATCCAAGTGGGTAAACCATTAAAGTCACATCCGCCTGTTTAATCTCCACTGAGCTATTCATACCAGAATATTCCAAAGTGATGTTAGATGAGGATCTAGGGATATAAATATCTTTGGAAATTTCACTCCATTTGGGGTCAACGACCTCGCCGAGATGATTGCCAATGTCTGTTGCCCACTTTAGAAGTGTTTTAATGCCAGCATTCGTGAAAGCCCCGTTATTGATGTGATTAGCAAACTCGTCGGGATCTGTCAAATTATATGTTTCATACAATCCTAGGGAAGAATTGTACTTAACATAAGCAGTAAAAAATTGGGCTGCGTTTTTGATAATTGGCCATGTAGTATATCTCAGATACTCGTCATCAATCCCTTCGTGTCCATTCAAGTATATGGAAAAGGAGGCCATAGCGACATCAACGTTAATATGGTATTCGTAATCGACACAAGGTCCCGTAGAAGTACAATTAGCGTACTTACCAGATGTCCAGGGGTATATTGCTCCGGGGTATCCATATTTCTCTGCATTTAACTTTGCCTGCGAATGTGTAGCATTTCTGTAATTATTCATATTTTGAGCCACATTTGGGAAGAAAGGCAATAGGGCAGGTTCCATCCATATATCTGCGTCCCAGAACACCATACCACCATAGGAATCTGATGACAAACCAGAAACTCCCACGGGAAGACCCCTATCGCTCGAGACATTGTAATCTCTTGTATTTGCTAGTAAATGGAATAGGGACGATCTTGCTGTCATTTCTAAAAGACTGTCAGAAGGAATTTCAATGAAGGCGTCGTTGTAAAGGTCATACCACGCACGTTTGTGACTTGACAGAAGCTTCTCGTAATTGCCTTTACTGTTTAGAGCTATCATTTTGGCCAAACCAATATTAGTATTGTCTTGTTGTTCTTTGTTCTTATTGAACTCAGTAGACATAATACCAACATACTTATGAACGATTATCTTGGGTTGGTCCTCTGTCAAAATAACATTATAAATATTAGAAGAAACATCTTTTTCTTCAAAAGATTCACTAGAATTTATTGGATTGGTGGAATTTTCATACTTTACAGTACACGTTGAGTAAATAGCGCAATTAGAAGATGGAACGTTATCTGGCTGAACAATCATGAAAACCGCATTATTTTTTTCGTCTGTTCCCGTGCTATGTAGAACAGTCCTATGTGATGTGTTGAAATCAAGTATATCCCATATATTAACATCTAATGAATCAAAATCCGAAGGTAAATGGTCCGTATTCAGGGAAATTTCCAAAGAAACCACTCCCAGTGGATGAATGTGCCGATGTGCCCAGATTTCACTTTTAACATGTATTTGACTGTTTAGCCAATCTAACTCCGTAGTTACGATACCATCCTTCATTGATAAGTTTTGGCTATAATTAGTTACGTCATCCAACGTAACATTTTGTGGATTGAACCACTTAGAATCATTTACTAATGAGAACTGTAGATTGGTCCATTGTGGAATAGATGAAATGACAGTGGAATATCCTACATCATCCAATTCTGGGAAGTTTGTTGAATTTAGTTTTGGTTGTAGACAATAAAAGTCCGATACAAACGCACCGGCAAATCTATGATTTCTTAAGGGCCAACCGTTATTCAAAGCGCCTGGTGCGTCTGTGTAAAAATTCAGGGTGTCTAAGGCATAGCCGAACCCAATATTGGGAATACGACTACCTATATAACCGTTAGCAACATATGGTTGTCTCGAGTATGTATTCTTTGAGAACAAGTTACTTCCCAAAATCATGTTCTCATCATCATAATATGCCGTGTTGAAATCAGAAAGGAGTTCATAAAGTTTTTTAGAAGATTCCCTTGCTTCTGGATCGTAGTTCAACGTATGATTTCCCAATGACGGCGATATCACACCCAGAGGGTTAAATAGGGCAGCCCTCGAGGCATGTGAGTATGTAAGCCTGGAACTCTTTGTTAAATATAATGCAGTGACGAAGATAGCTAATAAAAATAGCATCATCAGTAAAAGTATAGAGTTGATCAAGTCAAACCTTGAGAAAGAACGATAATTTTTAGAGCGAGAGTTATTATCGGTACTATTTTTGTTCCTCAAACTAGGAGAATTGTTAAGGTTTGAATAAGAAGCCTCCGCATTGAACCAAAGCGATCTTATTCTTTTCATTATTGGAATGAGGAAATTTCGGTAAAAACAGATGCAATATTAGGTGATACTAGCAGGCTCTCATAAAGGACTGATGAATCCTTTTTTAAGGAGCAATAAGATTCTTTTTTTTTTTTTTTTTTACTTGAAAAAAAGGGAGTGGTAATATGGTGAAAAGTGGAGAAATTTTGTTATTATTATTCAATAACGACAAGAATTCTCTTTCCGAATATAAAAACGGCGCGGCTGTTGGTTTGTCGTGATACGTAGTGCTTGCTTGGACTTGGAAGTAAGACTATACCAAAAAGGAAATAAATTTTGAGGGGCAAAGAAGAGATGCTTGTACTGCCTTGCTGACTCAGATTGTTCGTTGATTTTGCTCAACTTTCCGCTTGCTTAGAGTGAACGTGATAGCTTTACGGCTAGAATCAAGATGAATGTTCCTTTCTTTTTCCGAAGTATTTGCCCTTATTGAAAAAGAATGATAAGGGATATACGAATAGACTGGTAAATATTGTAGATACACTTGTTTTTAGTGAAGCGAGAATAACAAAGCTTCAGCTAGAGACGTGACGGCTGAGAGGTGACCTGAAAGAAAGTAGTTATTGCTGGCTTGAAGAGTGAAATAACCTTGGTACAGACTTTGATAGCACGAACTGTTTGCCATCCAGAGAAGAAAGGGCCTCTCATTTCCTGCGGTATCCCTTCGTTGTTTAAGCCGTTCACAATCCGGGTAATAAATTTGATCTTAACACAGTTTTTATATTAAGAAAGATCTCAAACAAATGAGTGAATATTAAGTTTAAGAGAGGAAAATACTGTGCTGCACAGATATTGATAGAATGACGGATATTCAACTAAATGGAAAGAGTACATTAGATACTCCTTCTGCTACCATGTCAGCAAAAGAAAAAGAGGCAAAATTAAAATCGGCTGATGAGAATAACAAGCCACCGAACTACAAAAGAATTTCTGACGATGATTTATATAGGCACTCTTCTCAGTATAGAATGTGGTCATACACTAAAGATCAACTTCAGGAGAAAAGGGTAGATACCAATGCCCGAGCGATTGCTTACGTTGAGGAAAATTTATTAAAATTTAGAGAAGCACACAATTTAACAGAAGAAGAAATAAAAGTACTAGAAGCAAAGGCTATCCCTTTGACAATGGAAGAAGAACTCGATTTGGTGAATTTCTACGCAAAAAAAGTTCAGGTAATAGCACAGCATCTAAATTTGCCAACCGAAGTAGTGGCCACTGCGATATCCTTTTTTAGGCGTTTTTTCTTAGAAAATTCTGTTATGCAAATAGATCCTAAAAGTATTGTACATACTACTATCTTTCTAGCCTGCAAATCGGAGAACTATTTTATTAGCGTGGACTCGTTTGCTCAAAAGGCCAAATCTACTAGAGATAGTGTTCTCAAATTCGAGTTTAAGTTGTTAGAATCATTGAAATTTTCACTGTTGAACCATCATCCTTACAAACCGCTTCATGGGTTTTTCTTAGATATCCAGAACGTCCTTTATGGTAAGGTTGATTTAAATTACATGGGCCAAATATACGATAGGTGTAAGAAGAGAATAACTGCCGCATTATTAACCGATGTCGTATATTTCTACACTCCACCCCAAATAACACTAGCAACATTATTGATTGAGGATGAAGCCTTGGTCACAAGGTATTTAGAAACAAAATTTCCCAGCAGAGAAGGTAGCCAGGAATCAGTACCGGGAAACGAAAAAGAAGAACCACAAAATGATGCCAGTACAACTGAGAAAAACAAAGAGAAGTCCACAGAGAGCGAAGAATATTCGATAGACTCCGCGAAGTTACTAACCATAATACGCGAGTGTAAAAGTATTATTGAAGATTGTAAACCTCCGAGTACTGAAGAGGCCAAGAAAATTGCGGCAAAAAACTATTATTGTCAAAATCCATCAACACTGATTCAGAAATTAAAAAGGAAGTTGAATGGAGAAGATACTTCGTCCACCGTTGAGAAAAAGCAAAAAACATGAAACAGCTCTGTTACCGTAGGTTTCTGTTTTATATATATATATAGATTAAGATGCATAGGTATATAGACCGGCGCCATTTTATATTATTTCATGCCATGAATATATACTGCAAAAAATGTGACAATGAGTAAATTGCTAACTAGCGCTACAATGTGATTATTTTTGCTACACACGTTTATCCATTGAATATTCTATTTACAATGTATGGCGTATTGATACACATGTACCTATATATATCAACAAGTGCTTTTATCTTAACTTTTATGAAAGATTAATGATTGGTTTAATCATCAACGATACTCCGTTCCATGGTGTGACTTTTTTAAGGCTTGTCACTGGGGGAAAGCGACGGTTGGTTAAGGGATGAAAGAAATTAATAACCCACTTGCGATCATCGGTTATCCTGAAGTATTTTGTCGCAAATACCCAAGCTTAATGCCTCTTTTCTTATCACAGAAATAATATTATAATTTCTCCTTACGAATAATCTGAAGTTTCAAGCTGACCAGGAGAAGATGTAGATTCTGAAAGTTTCCCGCGATCATGCTTCATTGCTGGTGTTATGAAGCAAAAGCGAAACCGACCAGAAAAGAACAAAGCATTCTCGGTCTTGAGGTAGGTTCCTTCATACGTTTAACTTCTTAGAATAAAATCATGCATTTAACATTGTAGGAATTTTGGGTTTATCATCGCCTATATCTTTACGTTCATCACTGTCTGGTCCTTCTACGACTGTATTGGTGGAAGTTTTCAGTTTGTCCAGTTTTTCACCTTTACAAACTTGTTCGATTTCGTGGGCATCTAGAGTTTCATATTCAATAAGACCTTGCGCAAGTCTATGTAGCTCAACATTTTTCTTAGTTAATAGTCTTCTTGCTCTTTCCTCGGAGTCCTTCAAAAGTTCAATCACTTCATTATCAGCAATATCACGAATCTTATTAGACCAAGATTCCCAATTTTCTGACAAGTTAACGGGACCTACATCATCACTCATACCATATTGAGTAACCATAGCCCTTGCTGTGCCGGTGGCGCTTTGCAAGTCAGACCCACAACCACTTGTGGTGTTATCTTTACCATAAATTAATTCTTCTGCAATTTTGCCCCCCATGCACACGTCCAGTCTGGCTTGACACTCCCTTTTGGTGATGTCGACCTTATCCATTTCTGGCAATTGAAAAGTAATACCCAATGCCCTACCTCTAGGCAATATCGTGGCCTTGTATAGCGGGGTAGCACCATTGGTGTATTTGGCCATAATGGCATGTCCAGCCTCGTGGAAAGCAGTGGCCTTTCTGGCTGCATCTGTTAAGACCATAGTCTTTCTCTCAGCACCCATCAATATCTTATCCTTAGCCCACTCGAAGTGGGACATATCAACGGAAACAGCATTTTTTTGACACGCGTAAACTGCTGCTTGGTTGACTAAATTTGCCAGCTCAGCGCCTGATAAACCGGGGGTACCACGCGCAATAATAGTTGGATCCACATTGTCTGCCAATGTAATCTTCTTCATGTGATGCTTTAAAATATCAGCACGACCACGAACATCTGGCAAATCCACATTCACAACCTTATCAAATCTACCTGGTCTAGTTAACGCCTTATCTAAAGCCTCAGGGAAATTTGTGGCACCAATAATAATAATTCCACTTGTTTGTGAGAAACCATCTAATTCGACCAATAACTGATTCAACGTTTGTTTGGCGTAAGCTTGGTCCTTTGGATTACGCTTACCACCGATGGCATCTAATTCATCAATAAAAATAATAGCTGGTGCACGAGAACGCGCTTGAGCAAACAAATCACGGATACGTTTAGCACCAACACCGACGTAAACTTCATCAAATTCAGAACCTGACATAAAGAAAAAATCTACACCAGCCTCTCCGGCAGTGGCCCTAGCCAACAAAGTTTTACCTGTACCAGGAGGTCCAGTCAACAGTACACCCTTTGGTAGTTTACCACCCAAGGACTCGTACTTAGTTGGATCTTTCAGGAAATCAACAATTTCTTCCAATTCCGCACGGGCCTCATCACAACCGCAGACATCATCAAATTTAACATTTGTCTTAGCTACATCAACTGATTTGTCGGCTACTTCTGACGACTTTAGTAGCGTTGTATTTTCTGTGATGTATTTAAAACCTTCAGAAAAAGAGTAGGTTAAGATACCGAAAACAAGCAGCCACTTTACCCATCTCGATACAACAGTAAAAGTTGATTCAGATACGACAACATGTAGTGGCTCTTTGCGAGATCCATAAAGCGGAGAATACATCGATGGAAAGTTGCCATGATAACCTGACTGGTTTGATGAAGATGACGCCAATGATGGGTTAACTGCGCCAGCAGAGCTGGCTGTCAGTAGGTTTTGTCTAACGGCATCAGCCTCCGAGTGTCTGCCTATCCTCTGCAGGGCCTCCATGTACAGTTCCATGCATTCAGGCGATGACGCAATACCGGGGGTCTCAAACCTAGAGACCACGTATTGCGGGTAGTTTGATTGTAAGAGAAGTTTGTAAAAGGCTGCTTGTGCATCAGGACTCGTTAAGTCTTTATTGGCCTCTTGTTCTCTAGTTGCTAGCATAGCATGTGACACAGCTACGTTCGCTTGTTTGGTTTTATCATTATTGTTCGATGGAGGTGGTGGTTGCGAATTGTCGATTGAAGATATCGTGGATTTATTGGATGCCTTTCCAGAGCTATCAGCTTCCTTCTTAGGAGGCATTTCACCGCTATTCTTTTCAGAATAAAAACGGTAGAACTTCTTTGATCTTAAGGCCCATTTTTTTTGAACTAACAAAGAAGCACCGATTTGAGGTAGCCTGGGAGCAAATATGCGTAAAACATTTGTCGTGACCGTGGGCGACACAAGTATTTTTGAAACGTTCATCTATCACGTCTCTGTTTTCGTTCTATCCACAATGTATTATAATTAAAAATTGCTTCAATAAAATCCTGTTTATCCTTTAAGCTGTGCTTGCTTTTTACTTATCAAAAACGCAAGGTAGAGATTTAACTCACTTCACCAACTCCGATATATTGCCTTTTCACTACCGCTACAGCGTACAGGAGTTACCACTCCTCGAAGAAAGAGGTACCATGTGATTCGAGATTACTAACCAACCGATGCTGATAGAAAAAGGTGGCAAAGATTGGGGGCCGTTCCTCCGGCGATCGCCACATATCGCATTTCACGAAAGATGAAAATAAAGATGCATCCGAAATCCAGACCAGAAACGTAAAAGGGAATATTGCAAAACAGTCGTTAAAAGCATATAGCATTTTGCATTAGCATCTGTGAGGCCTCGTCACTGAATTTACCCTATTGAAGAACGTATAATGGTTGATTTGGAGCAGGAATTTGCGCTCGGTGGGCGGTGTCTGGCATTCCATGGTCCTCTTATGTATGAAGCAAAGATCTTGAAAATATGGGATCCATCTTCGAAAATGTATACCAGCATTCCTAATGACAAGCCAGGTGGTAGTTCACAAGCAACTAAGGAAATAAAGCCACAAAAGCTGGGAGAAGATGAAAGCATTCCAGAAGAGATCATTAATGGGAAGTGTTTTTTCATACATTACCAAGGCTGGAAGTCGAGTTGGGATGAGTGGGTTGGATATGATAGGATACGGGCCTACAATGAAGAGAATATTGCCATGAAAAAAAGACTGGCGAACGAGGCGAAAGAAGCTAAGAAATCGTTACTGGAACAGCAGAAAAAAAAGAAGCTCTCCACTAGTCTGGGAGGGCCTAGTAATGGTGGAAAAAGAAAGGGAGACAGCCGCTCGAATGCTAGTATAAGTAAGAGCACTTCACAGAGTTCCTTAACATCTTCAGTGAGCGGCAGGAAAAGCGGAAGAAGTTCCGCTAATTCCCTCCATCCTGGCAGCTCTTTGCGCTCGTCATCCGACCAAAATGGGAATGATGACCGCAGAAGATCTTCTTCGCTATCGCCAAATATGCTACATCATATTGCCGGCTATCCAACCCCCAAGATTTCCCTTCAAATTCCCATAAAATTGAAGAGCGTGTTAGTCGACGATTGGGAATACGTAACGAAGGACAAAAAAATTTGCAGACTACCCGCTGATGTGACGGTAGAGATGGTACTGAATAAATACGAACATGAAGTGAGTCAAGAATTGGAATCGCCAGGGTCCCAGTCACAGTTGAGCGAATACTGTGCCGGTCTCAAGTTGTATTTTGACAAGTGCCTGGGTAATATGCTTTTATATAGGTTGGAACGGCTGCAATATGACGAACTTCTGAAAAAATCATCGAAGGATCAAAAGCCACTAGTACCAATTAGAATTTATGGGGCTATCCATCTGTTAAGGTTGATAAGTGTTTTACCAGAGCTGATCTCGTCTACTACAATGGATCTACAAAGCTGTCAGCTTTTAATCAAACAAACCGAAGACTTCTTGGTTTGGTTGTTGATGCATGTGGACGAATACTTCAATGACAAGGATCCAAATAGAAGTGACGATGCTCTGTATGTAAATACGTCTAGCCAATACGAAGGAGTGGCTTTAGGTATGTGAGACGTTTATATTCTAGCTTGGGATTATTTCTAGTATTTAGTTCTTCCGTATTTATGCAATAACTCTTCACAGAATATCTCGTGTAAGAATATGGACACTGTTCGTGGCACTTTACGAAATTCAAGTTTATTCTCTTTGCAAGGTTCTTAGGGTAATGGCAGCTCTGAAAGGGGCTTGTCGAGTTAAAACATCATTAATGATTATATTTTATTTTTGTTATTTTTCTGACGTATCCATCGTTTCGCATCTAGTATGAGCTTACTAAGAGCTTCGTATATAATGTACTATCATCTTCACTTACTCGTTTGCACACTACCAAGTTCTGTCCAGGGCTCCTTGTTTTATATTTTTAGTGTAATTACATGGTCTATGCAACATGATTAAAGCAGCATCACACGCGCCATTATATAATCTAAAATAGTCCGTTGTCGTGCGCATTCTTCTGTGGCGCGTCTTATATGAGAAAAGGGTCTTTCGAAGTCATTAACCCTCTGACGCAGCAAAAAACAACTTTATGCAGGGTTTACTTCATACAGAAAGACACTTGCTTGTTGTCAATGGCTAAAAAGGACCTCAGGCAAAAGCGTAGGATAATTACAAGTTGTTCGAAAAGGAGTTGTTTATATTTATTCATCGCTCAATGCAGAAGCATAACAATTGTAATAACACTCATTATAGATAGAGCTTGCATTAAATACACGTCTATCCTTTCAACCCAAGGCATTTGAAGGAAAGGAATGAAAAAGAGGAAACGTTTGATATTCGTCAGGCTATTACTTGACTATGAAACATGTACAGGTTGGTCTACTGCTGTAAAAAAAAAAAAGTCCTTAACTCGCTTATTTAAGGGAACCATTATTTTCGGGGATTGTAAATTTACTGACTATGCAATGAGTTTAACAGGCTGATCAATTATGCCCTAGCAAAAAAAACTGAAATGATGCACCTCGAACTCTAGTGCATTAGCTTAAAGCTTTATTCTCCTGCTAAAAAAAAAAAAAAGTACTAATTTGCTTGGAAGCGAGCACCCTATTGCTTTTAAAATTCTCCATATGGGCTTCCCCACCTACCTCTTAAAAGTTATGTCATCGGTCTTGAATTGTTTCCAAAGACCTTCCGCTTTATCAATTCTTTCCTCGTATATCAGTGTCCTCTAACAAGACTACCGTGCTTTTTCGTGGATTTCATGTAGGAGCCAATCGTTTTTAAGAAAAATTACTGTCAAGGTAGTTTGAGAAGAAATTGCGAGATATCACATGTGCGCTTTCCTTCTCCACTGATCGAATTACAGTAAGACTTTTAAAGATTCTAAGTAATTAGAATAGTTAACTGTTTTTTTGTTTTTTTTTTCGTTCTGCTTTATTTTTTTATTTTTTTTGTGAGTTGCGAACAGCTTCTTTAATAGTTTTAAAGGCTGTATTGAGATTCTAGGACTCATCTACTATGTTTATAATTATAAAAAGTAACCAATAAAGCAGTGAAGCTAGCTCTTAATATTGGCAAAAATGCACGGCAAAGAGTTGGCTGGCAGGCTCCGGAAAAGGGAAAATGATAACGATTTATCACCAAATTCAAGCTCTTCTCCTGCTGAAAGATTTAGGTGTCCACATCCCGAATGTAATAAAACTTTCTCACGTCAGGAACATTTATCAAGACACAAGCTAAACCACTGGCCGAAAGAGATATATGTTTGTTCTTACGTGCTTCCTACTACAAATGCGCCTTGCAATAAAACGTTTGTAAGGAAAGATTTACTGATCAGACATGAAAAGAGGCATTCAAAGGTGAAAAACAGATTAAGTCGGCCAAGCAAGGACCAGATTTCCTCATCAAATAAGGACTTCTCCAAAAATGCACCATATAATCCCAGTGAAGTACCCCTTTCTACGCAAAGTGGAACTTCTACGATTAACTTAATAAAAAATTCTGTGAATCCACCACCATCTATCACACAAGAATCAAAATTTCGTCCTTTTCTTCAACAGCCTCAACAACCTCAACAGATTCAGCAATCACAACAACCACAACAAATTCAACAACTGCAGCAACTTCAATTCCCGCAGCAACTGCGGGCACCATTGCAACAACCTATGTTGCAGCAACAAATGCATCCACAGCAAGCAAGTCCTACTTTTCCATCGTATGATCCTCGAATAAGGAACAACGGTCAAAATGGTAATCAATTTTTTAATTTGATATTTGATAACCGTACAGGCGTTAATGGTTTTGAAGTGGATGCAGCGAATAACAACGGTAATGGCAATGACCAAAATATGAATATCAATCCAGCCGTGCAGCAGCAACGATATCAAGACAGAAATTTTGCAAGTAGTTCATATCAGCAGCCACTCCAGCCACTTACCCAGGATCAACAACAGGAACAGTACTTTCAGCAGCAAAAGCTTGCCCAACAGCAACAGCAACAGCAACAACAACAACAACAACAACAACAACAATTACCACCCCAGAATCCATTTGGAGATCCATTAACATCTTCCTCTAGCGGTGCTAATTTGTCAGTTATGCAGGACCTTTTTTCTACAAATTTTTTGAACAGCGACCCATTACAATCTTTCATGCAAGAACTTTCTGAAGCCCCGCAAGTAAGTATTGAAGATACATTTTCTGACAAGAATACAATCCCACCTAATGAAAAACCTGTTCAACAAGACGAAGGGTTCCAGAATCCTCCAGTTATGTTTGAGTTACCACAAGATAACATTAAAATTCCCAAAGCACAACCGAAGTTCAACGATAACCCCAGTACTTCAGTGAAGGACAATCTTTCCAGTCAGAAGCTTAATATCAACGAGCTAAAACGGAGATCATCTAAAGATTCAGGAGTAGGAAACAATTCCTCTCTGAACTACAAGGAACAGTTGCGTCACTCTATGAAAAGTGTCCCGTCATTTTTCCATCCGGATCCCTTAACAAAGTATAAGATATCAAAAGAAAAATGTCAAGAAATGTTTTCATTTGTTCCAGAATTACGCTATGTCTCTATTGAATCTATACACAAATCGTTAAAATCCTTCTGGTTGAACTTCCATCCACAATACGGTCTGCTTCACAAACCCTCTTTTCACGTTGATAAACAGCCTGCAATTTTGAATTTGGCACTAATTATGACTGGCGCAAGTTTTTTGGGAAGCGAGTATCGTGAACAGATTAGTGACCCAATTTGTGGTCCTCTAAGATGGATAATTTTTTCTCATGCTGATTTTCAACCACCTTCTAAAACCTACATCATTCAAAGTTTATTATTAGTCGAAGGATATGAAAAAACAAGTACGAACAGGTATTTACATGAAAGGTCTTTTTTACATCACGGAACGACCATTCAATTGCTAAGGCGAACGCCCTCTTTAGGCGGCCATCCCTTAATGGTCAAAACCGGCAAAACCTCTGGGGAAAATTCAATTCAAGACCCACAAGAAGTTTATAAAAGATGGATTGATTTTGAAATGTTGAAAAGAATAGCTTTCTACGCATTTTATATGGACACTACACATGCTGTAGTGTTTGGATACTGGAATTTATTTATTAATAGCAATCAGATTCAACTAACTTTACCCTGTCCAGATCAAGTGTGGGAATCTTATGATTTGAGCTATGAAACTCTGATGGAGCATGGGTATGGCAGCACAAAGAGAGATGAGAATAATACATTTTTGTCTGCGTTAATGCAATTAATGAAAAATGTCATTCAAATCTTACGAAATAATAATATACGGAGAAACAAAGTCAACAATGGTGGAATAGAGAGTACCCCTACAGACTTGGAAAGCACTACAGATTGGAATATTCAGAGTCTTTTTGGTAAAAAGATTCTTTTGGCGGGGATAATTTCGATCTTATTTCAATGTCAAGAGGAAGTTAATGGTGACTATTTCATTACTAACTTTAGGGGCGGAATCACTGATCATTTAGGCCTTTCATGGAAAGATATTTTATCATTTGCAATGAACTATTGGCTTCACGAAGTTCAGAAAAGCTGCACTGATCCGAAAGCATGTAGGATAAGTACTCCATCTGAGGAGACACTAACGAACAGAAAAATTGACGAGGATAATGGAGATGGACTATGTGATGATGATTTGGACTTGCTTTCCTCCGATAATCCGTCAAATTGTAAAATTCCCGTTATTCATATCTCTCAAATTGTCCTACGTATTCTTCATCATGATTATTACATATATGCAGGAGCACCTTGGAGAATGAATGTACCAATTGGTCGCGATGAATATGACATGATCAGTCGCAGGATTCTCCAGTTCGCTAAGGACCCCTACAATGGGGGTGTAGCTGTAGTCTATGCCTTCCAGTTCTTATTTGAAATGTTTATCATTAAGGAAAATAACGTTCCAACCGTAGTGAAGAGCTACAATATAAATTCTGATCCTGTGATTACTAGACCCTATGCGATTGCATTAACTTCACTCCTAATTTGGTCTTGTAATTTTGCATTACATGGCTGTGAAGTTAGCATATGGGATAATACAGAAGCCTCAAAGGATGAATGCTTTCAACCAGATGACAGCAATGGTGGAAACATTCTAGGCAATACTGATAATAATGGATCGACGATTGCAAACAACAATTTAAAGGAAAAGAACAATTACATTCCAATAGAAAGTTTTGAAGTTTACCTATTGAGAATGTATCGGAACTTATATGTCGATAGCTCACTCGATGTAGTTAGCTTTCAGAATGAAGTTTGGGCAAAAGCAAGTTTACTTCAACATATTTCTAATACCCACTTTCTATGCGGGATGATGCAGTTTATGAGAGATATTTTTAACAAGAGCTACTGGGATTTAGGGCGCGAATTCGGAAAACTCTTCGATAATTGTTTGGAAAGGAGCCTAGGGAAAACGTCACCCACTTGTCATAACATGTTTGATGTTTAGTTTATATTCGTATATTGGTAAATCATCATATTTATTGTTAGATTAATGAAATGGTTATGAAAACATTTGTAAACTGCCAGCTGTGAAATTGTTAAATAAAATCGACACTGTATATAATTGCGCTTCATATTTTACATGTAAGTATGATCTATGTTTTACGTAGGAGAAAGAGCTTTCTTTATTGGTCATCCCACTGCAAGCGGTTATGAAAAATTTCTGCAGCATCGCTTTAGGGGAGTACTGCCGGCATGTTGGAAAAACATCTCGAAACATATATTGAATCTCAGAATTAACTAGTATTCGAAGCAAAGAAAAAAATATTTCGAAGATAGATAAATACCTCAAGACGAACCTGTCTTTTATATGTTAAGATTTGATATCTAATCTCACCAGACTTTCAAGTTTTATCTCACAACCTCGCGTTTGCCATAATTTTCGAAGTAGCCTGATCCCTTCTTTGTGAACATATTTCACTGGAAAAGTACATAACTTTCATAGCGTAGTTTGAAAGTATGCAGCTTTGCTACCGACCTTAAAGAATTATTATACTATTATGGAGCAAATCAATTCGAACAGTAGAAAAAAGAAGCAACAATTGGAAGTATTCAAATATTTTGCAAGTGTCCTTACAAAAGAGGACAAGCCTATTAGTATCAGTAATGGTATGTTAGATATGCCGACAGTGAACTCCAGTAAACTCACAGCAGGAAATGGGAAACCTGACACGGAGAAGCTTACAGGAGAACTAATTTTAACATACGACGATTTCATTGAACTGATATCTAGCTCAAAGACTATTTATTCGAAGTTTACGGACCATTCGTTCAATTTGAACCAGATACCCAAGAACGTTTTCGGGTGTATTTTCTTCGCTATTGATGAACAAAACAAGGGATATCTGACGCTTAATGATTGGTTTTATTTTAATAATTTATTAGAATATGATAATTATCATCTCATTATTCTATATGAGTTCTTTAGGAAATTTGATGTAGAGAATTTGAAGGCAAAACAAAAAAAAGAGCTTGGTAGTTCGTCGTTTAATTTAAAGGCTGCAGATGATCGAATTAAGTCAATTAATTATGGTAACAGATTTCTAAGCTTTGATGATCTTCTTTTGAATCTGAACCAATTCAAAGATACTATCCGCCTGTTGCACGAATCTATTGATGATAATTTTGTTAAAGATAACAAATTACTACTTGATTGGAATGACTTTCGATTTCTGAAATTTTACAAATGTTATCATGAAAATGAAGAGTATTTGAGTTTAAACTCTCTGGTCACAATTTTACAAAATGATCTTAAGAATGAAAAAATATTTATAGGTTTTGATAGGTTGGCACAGATGGACTCACAAGGGCATCGTTTAGCCCTAAGCAAAAATCAACTCACCTATCTTCTAAGGTTATTTTACTCTCACAGGGTGTCTGCAGATATATTTTCCTCCTTGAATCTATCAAACACCGAATTACTAAAAGCGGACAATAATTCCATTCCGTACAATGTATTCAAGGATATATTTTATTTATTTCAAAATTTTGACCTACTGAACCAAATATTTCACAAGTATGTTACTGAAAATAATTTGAATGAGCAGGATATTAGGGAACAAATAGTTACTAAAAATGACTTTATGACAGTTTTAAACGCCCAGTATAACAAAGTAAACAATATCATTGAGTTCTCTCCTTCCCAAATCAACCTACTATTTTCTATCGTCGCAAATTCAAAGGAAAACAGAAGATTAAGAAAGAGAAATCAAGATCGAGATGACGAGCTATTAAATGATCACCATTATGATTCAGATATTGATTTTTTTATCCATAATGAGTATTTGCATGGAGTAAGCAGATCCAGAAAAAATTTAGAAAGTTTTAATGACTATTATCATGATCTCTCGGATGGATTTGACCAAGACTCTGGTGTTAAAAAAGCTTCAAAAGCGAGTACTGGCTTGTTTGAATCTGTATTTGGAGGTAAAAAAGATAAAGCAACGATGCGTTCTGACTTAACAATTGAAGATTTCATGAAAATTTTGAACCCAAATTACCTGAACGACTTAGTTCACCAAATGGAATTGCAAAAAAATCAAAATGAGTCATTGTATATTAATTACTACTTTTATCCAATTTTCGATTCGTTGTACAATTTCTCCTTGGGTTCTATTGCGGGTTGTATTGGTGCAACTGTAGTATACCCAATAGACTTTATAAAAACAAGGATGCAAGCCCAAAGATCTTTAGCCCAATACAAAAACTCAATTGATTGTTTGTTGAAGATTATATCCCGCGAAGGAATAAAAGGTCTCTACTCTGGCTTAGGGCCACAATTAATAGGAGTTGCTCCTGAAAAGGCGATAAAATTGACTGTCAATGATTTTATGAGAAACAGGTTGACTGATAAAAACGGCAAGCTAAGCCTTTTTCCTGAAATTATTTCTGGCGCTTCAGCTGGTGCATGTCAAGTTATATTTACTAATCCGTTAGAGATTGTAAAAATTAGGCTACAGGTCCAATCCGACTATGTTGGTGAAAACATACAACAAGCCAATGAAACTGCCACTCAAATAGTCAAAAAATTAGGACTGAGGGGCTTGTACAATGGTGTAGCCGCATGTTTAATGAGAGATGTTCCATTCTCTGCTATTTATTTTCCCACTTATGCACATTTAAAAAAAGATCTCTTTGATTTTGATCCAAATGATAAAACAAAGAGGAATCGATTAAAAACATGGGAGCTTTTAACTGCCGGTGCCATTGCTGGTATGCCAGCTGCCTTCTTGACTACTCCTTTTGATGTTATAAAAACAAGGCTCCAGATAGATCCTCGAAAAGGTGAGACAAAGTATAACGGTATATTTCATGCTATCCGAACTATCTTAAAGGAAGAGAGCTTTAGAAGCTTTTTCAAAGGTGGTGGAGCCCGTGTCCTAAGAAGTTCTCCCCAATTTGGGTTCACTCTGGCCGCCTATGAATTATTCAAGGGCTTTATTCCCTCCCCCGATAACAAATTAAAAAGCAGAGAGGGTAGTAAGAGATTTTGTATCGATGACGACGCAGGCAATGAAGAGACAGTAGTTCATAGTAACGGTGAACTCCCACAGCAAAAGTTTTACTCTGATGATAGAAAACATGCCAATTATTACTATAAAAGCTGTCAAATTGCGAAAACATTCATTGATTTGGACAATAACTTTTCTAGGTTTGACTCTTCAGTTTATAAAAACTTTCAAGAGCATCTAAGAAGCATTAACGGGTGATTTATTTTCTTCGTCAGTTTCTCTGTACATATATATGTATATATTTACTTATTATAATTCATAGCAAAATATATGTTTTTTTTTTCTTATAGTGAGAAAAATTACTAATGATCCTGAGATCAATTTCACTGTAGTTTTTACTATAGTGCAACAAGTATGTTGTTCTTAATAAGTGTAATGAAAGCTCTGAGGTCAAGTTTTCTTTTTTACAGAAAAGTTATATTGGCCTATTTCATAAATAACTGGCGGCAAGAAGCTAACGTAATATAACTCGATATCGCTTTTAATGCCATTGTATGTCATGAAAAGAAAATAAATAGAATTGAGATGAATATATATTCTTTTTTCTAGTTTTGTTCTCTTTGTACATTGATTTAATTTAATTAACGAATATACAAGGGTTTTGCGAATAGATAGAATTAAAAAGCTTAGTGATGTTTATATCCCACTAATTTTCTTCTTCCAATTATTTCACCGACAGAATAAAACCCTATCAACTGAATACCATATGCGCCATATTTTAATAGTTCATTCTTTTGGATGTTTTTTAAACACGATAAAACTTCTGTAGGCTTTAGAGCAAAGTTTAGGCTCTGCTTATAAAGGTTCGAATACACTGATTTGAACTGGGCAACAGTTGGTGGTTGAAGACCCTCTTTTAAATAAATCTGTTTTGAAATCTCGGCACCGACTTTACCATAGTATAAAGCCTTTGATGACAAAAGATTTGCTTTAGAAACCAACCCACTGGTATAATTTTGGATCCTGCTTAGCATGATGAATTGATTAGCGTTCTGAAATATGATTTATCGGCAGGTTTATCTTGTCGATTTGGACTGGAGTAGAAAATATGAGGGATCTTTGCATCTTCATTTTTCGGTCTTTAAATGTAATCATCCTTCGGGATAAATTTAGTGCGTTTAACAATATTTTCTTTCAGCCAATCAGGAATAAGAAAAAAGCCGCCCACTCAATCGAGCCTACATACAGTATTGAATAGTGTTACAAAGCATAAGGATGTAAAAAATACAAACTTGCTATAATTAATTAGTATTTATTAATTGTTACGCAGGGAATGATTGTAGTAGACAGCATCAGACACGGTTATTCAGGCGAACTGATCTCCTTACACCCTCGCCAAGGACAATGACCTTGTCCTCTTGTTGCAATCTTGACAAGGCTTCCTGGATATCAGAAGACTCAACTCTATCTTGAGAGTGTTCATTGATTTGTTTTATAAGCTCATTGAATGACATTGAGTCTGATGTCTGATCCTTCAAAACATTCATAATTTCCCTTGACAAATCCTCCTGTAGTTTTCTCTGAATAACTGATTTACCTGTTTGAACTAAATTCATGTCGATTTTACCGGTTTTAGGGTCTGTTGCATAATCTTTTATGGCTGATCTAATTAATCTAACGGCTTCTTGAACATCCTCCAGCTCTACGACGTTTTTCAATTTCATTTTGGCGTGCGCCTCAGCCAAACGAATCATACTTTCAAGTTGTCTTGTGGTAGCTGTGATTCTCTTCTCATCGGATCTCGAATCGTCACCCATCTTTCTCATTCCTACATAAGCACGAACAAGCTCAGTCTTAGCGGCCTCGGTGATTATTGGGTGTATGTGCTCCTTTGCATAACTAATATACATCGTTAAAAATTCAACTGGTAGCACGTCGTCTTGAGAAATATGTTCGGGCTTATCTTCCAGGTAAAGATTTGTTAAGTGTTTGGCTAGTTCTCTGTCATTTTTCTCATCAACCTTATCAAGGACAAGATAGACCAGATCGAATCTCGAAAGTAGTGGGGGCGGTAGATCAATATTTTCAGTCACAGGCAAATTGGGGTTGTAGCGTGAACCAATTGGGTTAGCACTGGCCAAAATAGAACTTCTGGCATTAAGTGTTGTGATAATTCCCGCTTTTGCGATTGAAATAGTCTGCTGTTCCATGACTTCGTGCAAGACGGACCTTGTAGAATCACTCATTTTATCAAACTCGTCAATACAACAAACACCTCCATCAGACAATACTAATGCACCACTTTCCAAAACAAGTTGTTTTGTGTCGACATCCCTTGTAATATAAGCAGTTAAACCAACGGCAGATGAACCTTTACCCGAAGTATACACACCACGAGGAGTAATTTTGTGAACGTATTGCAAAATTTGCGATTTGGAAGTAGAAGGATCCCCACAAAGTAAAATATTTATGTCACCTCTATAACGGCCACCCTTGGTAAAGGTTTTATTCGTGCCGCCAAATAGCTGAAGTAATATACCCTTCTTGACATCTTCTAGCTCGTAAATACTTGGGGCAATAGAGCGGGCTAATAAACTGTATAAATCTTCTCTTGCCGCAACCTCGCGAATTTTTGCTAAATCCTGATCAGTAATTTGTCTTACTTCTTCGACCTCGTTATGATCTACCTTGTTCTGCATTAATTCTTGTTCAATAGTAGAAGTATCGACGTCTAACCTCTTATCTGAAACTTTTTTAACGTGGACCACATCGACGTATGTTTTATACAACGACTTTAGTACGCGTTGCCTGGAATTAGCTCTAATGGGGATGGACCTGAACGTGCCAGTCACCTCAATACGATCGCCCGCCCTGCAAGAATCCACTAATTCATCGTAAACACATAATGAGATAGAGTGAGGCGTTTGTCCATCAGGCACAAAGTCTGGAGTTTCCTGTAACTTAATGACTTGTTTATCTGCGAATGAACACCTGTTGTGAATCAGTGACATGGAATTGGGTTCATTACAATCAATACGTTCACACCTAGCGGGCTCTTGTATAACTCCTCTATCAATTTCCACTGCCATTGTATGATCGCAGACGTTGCATTTGAAAAACGCTACCTTCATATCAGGGATAACCGGAGTTGATCTCAGGACAAGACCCTTTAAGTTTATCAATTTATCAATATCATTTGGATTCAATTCGCGCATACCTTTACAAGAACCTACATTGTAAGGCCTTACTTTATAAAACTTGGTCTCTATTTCATCTAAATCGTAATCCAAATTGTTGTCTACTATTAAGGAAACCATACAGTCCTTGATAGTTTGATCCATGATAGAAATCACTTCTTGAGGATAATTTAATAGTTGATGGTATAAGTCTTCTGTTTGCTTGTAAGCAAGTAAGTTTCTAGCATCCAAGTTTAAATTAGAGGTACCAAGTTCTCTCATTTCATTAAGCTGCTTGATATAGTATAGTTCTTCGTCGGTAGTATTGTTAATGAATTCCTCCCTTTCATCCAATATTTTACGGAATTTATACTTGAAAGACATCAAAAAATTACGAAAATTAGTTGTACATTCCTGGATACTGACGTTGGTACCCCAAATTATTCTCAAGGGTTCACTGGCTTCCGATGGAGGAGCAGAAGAAGAAGAAGTATCCAAAGTATTCACGCCGGATCTAGTATCAAAATCCACAATTCTTCTTGGAGAGGATAAATCAGATGTATGAATATCATTTCTTCGCATGTGTACACGGTTTTGACCATTACGGCCTAAAGAAGAGGAAGAAGTAGGCAGTGCTCTATCACTTCTCAGATCAGAATGATATCTAGACCTTCCAGAAGCGCTCGCAGAAGAACGAATTCTGCCCTGTCTGCCTTGAGATTGGAAAACATCGGAATTTTGTCTTTGGGAAGAAGATGGAAAATTTAGTGGAGAAGAACCTATAGCAGCTCTGATGTTTCCCTCTCCCTGACTTAAGTTCTGGCTATTGTTGCGACCATAGATATCACCTTGTGATGAAGAGGAGCTATAAAATAGAGCTGGGGAAGAAAGCTGTGGTGGAACAGAATCAGGATTAGGCACAACGGGGGAGCTGGAGTTATTATCCTCTTTTGTTGGAGAGCTAGACTGTTGAGACATTTTAAGTTCTTGAGGTTCAAAAGGATCCTAAGTTGGGCTCTACCAAGAGTAAAAATAACTGAAGATGGGTTGTCTTATTTAGTATTGAAGATGTTCTTAAAGAAATAAACAGTGCCAATGCGAAGTTGCTCTTCTGGTCTCTTCTTCTCTTTTCATTTTCGAGGCGGCGAACTAGCATTAAATTTCCCGAAAGAGTAAACCAAGTGTTTGCGTTTTCATGAATCTACTCGTAATATTCCAAAAAGAAGTGATATAAAACATGCAGTTGGCTGACACAGATAAATGTAGTTCAGCTTATATAGAAGATTTTCTTTTGTTGCATGCGAGAAGTGCTGGATTTTATTCAAAGTCCAAAAGGCTTGACTGTCGATCGTAGTGTTGTCGCCTTTTTCATGTATACCAATAAATAATCAGTTTATCTGTATGTTTCTATATACTAAAGATCCGTTCAAGTTACAAAGACGGGGTTGGCATATTTGCATTGGCTCGAAGATTCTCCCAGTTTTGTGCGTCTTTGATTACCCATTTGCGGGGCAAATCACCCTTTCCAGAACTTCTTATGGCATATTCCTTTATGGTGTTTTTAATTGTTTGTTTGTTGTATTGCGGCAAATTTTTCTGTGCTATTTCAGTCACAGTACCCAAAGAAAACGTGCTGTCTTGAACCCCATCAAAAAGTCGAAGTAAGTCCATGGGGTCTGTAATCATTGCTTTTTGTTTCTTTTCGGGACTTTGAGATTGGCTAGCGGTCTGTGCCTGTAAGTCGGAATTACTTCTTTTGGATGGTAGAGACGATGTTTTGGGTTCTTTGAATGGATCGATTGGCCCGTCGGTTTCTATGATAACTTCGGCCTTGAGTTGTTGTAAGTATCGTTTATTTTCCTCTGATAAGTTTTCAAAATTGGATTTTAGGCATATTGTTGGTATCAATGGGCCTACAAATTTTCTCTTGGCGCAGGGTAGGCCATCCAAATCACTGTTTTCTTCGCTGTCTAGAAACCCGTCAAACTCTCCTTCGCTAGGTACGTCTTCATCATCTTCCTCCTCCTCCTCCTCTTCACCACTTTCTAAGTTATCGACTTCGCCTTCTTCTTCTTCATTAACCCATTCAACGTCAGAATCGTAATCATAATTGAATCCAGTACCTTTCGTAGAAAAGGGATCGTTTGGTGGCAAAGTAAAGTCCATAGAATAGGTTCCGATAAACGGAGGTCTAACATTTTCGTAGAATTTTATATATTTGTGCGGAACTTGTGCAAGTAAAGATTGGAGCTCATCGTCTGTTTTCTCCTTCAAAGGCATTTGCTGTAGAACGTCAACAGCTTTACGTTTAATTTTATGTCCTCTAGGTAATCTTCTAGACTGTAACCAATTCAATAAGTCGTCACTACTTGTTTTATCTTTACTGTTCAGTAATTCATCATCTATTTTTCTTTTGCTACCTTCCAGCTCCACTTTTGTTAGTTTCCACTTATTACTGACTCTAACTCCATCTTTAGCATAGAAAGGTAGAAAAAATTTTTCATAATCCGACTTTTCAACCACAGGCGTATTAGAATCGCTTAGTTTTTTAAAGAAGTTACCAATACGGGATTGTGCTCTTTCCTTGGCTTCTTCTTTCAAACGTATTTCCTCCTCCTTTTTCAATCTTTCCTCCTCTTTTCTTCTTTTGGCTTCTAATCTGGCTTCTTCCTTTCTACGCTTTTCCTCTTCCTTTTGCTTTTTCAGCTCAGCACGCCTTTGTCTTTCCTCTTCTACCTTTAGCTCTTTTTTCTTTTTCTCTTCTTGTCGTAATAACTCTTTTCTGTGTTTCTCTTCTGCACGTTGCTGCTTTTTTAGTTCCTTTTCTCTTTTAGCTTCTTCCTTTTTCGATGAGGAAAGTTCTCTCTTAGAGCATGGAGAAGAGCTTCTGCTTTTTGTCTCGATAGCTATTATATTTCCATTGGGTACTTGTTTGTTGGTGTTTCTATCGTATTTTGTACTTTGTATGGGTGAATTTTTGTAGCATAAAAGCTTGTCTTCAGCATTGGCCTTCTTAGGTGTCGTTTTCATTTCATCTGCACACTCTTTATTGATGCTTTTCATGGTTTCTTGTTTAACAGTTTCTATCATAGGTCCACTGACATCCTCTTTAGGATCATCTAGAGTGATGACATCCTTCTCTTTCGTGAGAAACTTATTACTCTTTACCGTAGTTGTATTCTGGAAAAAAGATAGTATGCCTTTTTTCTTAGTGTCGTCCTGTAGAGGAATTGATTTGAGATGTTGCTCCATTTTCCCTTTTCCTTTCGATTCTCTTCTGTCTTGAGGTTCACTAAAACATATAATTCTCTGTAACAGCAATAACAGAATGTTCTTCTCCTCAACGAATTGGCTGGAAAAATGATGTATTTCAAGAAGTGGAACCAATAAGAATTTTATTTTTTAGTCAGTTCGCAAACCTTTTGGTTTAACGATGTAGATCTTTCTTTTTTTCAGTTGAAGCCTTTCACGCGTCCGAACGCGTGAGCATATATGCAAGCCGTCTGACACTATAGATCGCGCCAGGTAGGGAACCACTTGATCCAGCACGATGAGCCCGACAACTCAAAACTCCCTTCTTCTGTATCAAAATACTTTTCAGCATATCCATATCATTCTTCCTTTCTCTTCGTAAAGGCTGACTGGGCGCCGGGGACCCGCTAGTTTAGTAGTACTGTGAATATCGTCATTGTCGTACTGAACGATTATATATCGATCATTTTAATTAATGAAGTACATATCAAAAACTTGACTGGTATGAGTAGAAAGTTCAATTAAAAGGGCTGGAAAAATGGGGGAATAACAGAGAACATGAGCAAGGCTACGTGTTCCTTTGAGGGCTGTCATAGTGCAGTTATTACCATCAACGATGATAACATAATAAACTTACCAGAGCAGGTGCACAGCGAATTCAAGTTGCTGGAAAACAGAACTATGCGAGATGCTACCCCCAGCGAGAGCAACTTCTTGGTCGTCCCTGATGTTTGGGACTTTGATAATGTTGGTGTATCTAGAGAAATTCCTTCTTCTATATTAGGGGATTTGAGTGATAAGAGTGATTTTGTCTTTGAGTATGGTAATTCCAGCTGGAAGATTAAAAAGTGCTTGAAATATTTGATATGCGCTGATTGTGATAAAGGTCCTATTGGAATAATATGTAAGGTGCAAGATCAGACAAAGAATGAAGAAAGAGTTTTGCATCTACTAAGCTTGCGAAGCCTTCAAATTATGGGAAGGAATTAGTTTGGTAGGCACTAGAACAAAAATAGGTTGCCGCCACCAGAAAAAAAAAAGAGTAACCAACCACCTATTTCACTGGCATGGGCCACCTATAACAAGCTATAGAAGTAGTTCTGGTTTACATTACTAGCATCACTTTATGTAATAATATAGGCATTCTGGACGAAATCCTAATGGATGAGCATTACCCGTTTTTTCCGAGGGCCAAACGAAAATTTTCGGAAAATTTTTATTAATTAAAGATTTAAACCCATATTCCTTTGTGCAGATTTTTTCTTTTACTGTATGTAACGCAATATTCAATATTGCATAATTAAAAGAAGCCTCATCCCTCGTTGGTCTTATAGTATAATTACAAGAAGCAATACGACAGAGTATTTGGAACAAGAGCATAATTCAACTAACTCTAGAAAACAATAATGGCTACCAGGACTCAATTTGAAAACTCCAATGAAATCGGTGTATTCTCCAAATTAACGAATACTTACTGTTTGGTTGCTGTTGGTGGTTCTGAAAACTTTTACTCTGCATTTGAAGCTGAATTAGGAGATGCTATTCCCATCGTTCATACCACTATTGCTGGTACGCGTATCATCGGTAGAATGACCGCGGGTAACCGTAGAGGTCTGCTAGTTCCAACCCAAACTACTGATCAAGAATTACAACATTTAAGAAATAGTTTGCCGGATTCCGTTAAGATTCAAAGGGTAGAGGAAAGACTATCTGCCTTGGGTAACGTCATCTGTTGTAATGATTACGTTGCTTTAGTGCATCCAGATATCGACAGAGAAACTGAAGAATTGATAAGTGATGTACTAGGCGTTGAGGTCTTCCGTCAAACCATATCAGGTAATATCTTAGTTGGGTCATATTGTTCTTTAAGTAATCAAGGTGGGTTAGTGCATCCACAAACAAGTGTCCAAGATCAAGAAGAATTGTCCTCCTTATTACAAGTTCCTTTGGTGGCTGGTACCGTTAACCGTGGTAGTTCAGTTGTCGGTGCCGGTATGGTTGTGAACGATTACTTGGCAGTTACAGGTCTGGATACTACAGCCCCAGAATTGAGTGTTATTGAAAGTATTTTCCGCTTGCAAGATGCCCAACCAGAATCCATTTCAGGTAACCTACGTGATACTTTGATTGAAACCTACTCATAGATGTCAGGTACTCCTGAGGGGATTCCCCTCCTTCCTCAAGTCTGTTTACAGTTGTATGCGAAAGAGTCCCCATGTTGCAATAATCTTCTTACGTATCATTTGTGGTATTTTTTTTGGTATAACAAATATTTTTTCTTAGGTTTCTATGCATTTTAATTTTAGTTGTATGTATATTATGTACTCTTTTATTTTTTTTTTTTTTCTTATACCTATGGGTGACTATTCATTGCAGTTTAAGTAGGCGTCTTAATTGTAACATGTAGTCACTTTGTTCGAAGCATATGTAACGGGTTTCTAAGCAAATTCTTTGCATAATATGGATTTTCCGTCCGCTTCTCCGACTATTCTGACAACTTGCTCAGTTCCAAGTATCTGTTAGACAATATAGAACTTCTCCAAGAAAAATTGCACCGCACGTAGACCATTTGAAGGCTTTTTTGTCTAGCTGCTAGGACATACTATTGTCTCCACCAGAACCCGGAGAGTAGTATCTCTTGGCAAAGATTAATAAAATCGAACAAAGCTAATAGAACACCGGGGGTTGTGCGGTAAGATTTTCACAAGCGGTACAGAAGTGAGCCGTAAAATTATATATATATATATATATATATATGGTGTACAACAAGTCAGCCGTCCATTTATGTGCTATCAAGCGAACTACGTTTCATCTCTTCAACTTGGTAGTTCTTGAGATATAAACACCCTGATCCATCGTACTCACTGAAATAGCAACAACTCCCTGAGTTCCATTGCCACGCATACCCACTCTCATATCCAGAAACAGCTAGTATTTCGATGTTTTTCCGCTCGAAGAAACTTCCGTAGTATTGTTGAGGTGTTGGGGGCATCGTTCCTTTTCGTACGCCAAAAATTCTTCCTCTATTGTTTCCAGAAAATCGTTGCAAAAAAATAAGTCCGCCACGCTGTTTTCTGTGACAACTCTATCTGGAGCCTTCACTAATGGTTTAAAAGGCACGATTTCCACAGAAAGTTTCGCAGCACTTGTTTGTACAAGGAGCGTAAAGCACCGGAAATCTTTTCCCACTGAAACCCTAAATATGAACGGCATTTGGTTGCCATGAGATACAGTCCCAAGAATTCTTTATATTATATAAGCGCTAGTTGTTGTCGCTCTTTTGACCTCATTGGTAGATATTTCAAATTACAAAATTATAATTGTTTTCTTGGTCCAACTTTTTTCTTCTTTTTGGAGGGCATTGCAAGGATCCAATACGATAAGCAAACGTCTTCATTGACCCGTTTCTAACTTTTAATATACATAAATTTTCATCTTCAACACTAATTAAATGTGGAGAACAAAAACGCTAGAATCTATGCTTTGTAGCCCAATGAAATGTTCATCGTCTAACATAGGGGGATCCTATGCGCAATCTTCAAAGGAAGTCTCGAACACGACCAAAAGGGAAGTGCATCTTCCACCTTGTTCGTCGATTATGCACGCTCCACTTACTCCTGAAATAAACCAGGCCGCACTACCACCTCCCGCTTACCATTACGCACCTTCTTCTCTGCATCAGACAGAGGATCCCGTATGGAGATCAAGTCCCAACTCTATTATCTTTTCGCCGGTTATAGCAACACCGCAACCTTTCCCTTTAACGTTCGTTGAACGTCAATCTTGTTGCCCTATTTATTCAACGGCAGCTTCCTCTTATACTGCCCAATCTGTACCTCCATCAATGCAGCATTTTCAGGAGGAAAACCACAGAGCGGTGAGCAACGAGCAGTACTCCCTCCCGAATGTGCATATAGGGCAAAATCCTGGGACGCTATTATCCCAAACACAAACCGACTTAGATCTTATACAAAAGCAACTGCGCGCTGTGGTAAAGCTACGGAAACAATGTCCTATCTGTGGGAAGGTTTGTTCGAGACCTTCAACACTGAGGACTCATTACTTAATACATACGGGAGACACACCTTTCAAATGTACTTGGGAGCATTGCAACAAATCTTTCAATGTCAAGAGTAACATGTTAAGGCATTTAAGAACCCATCAAAAGAAAATAGCAAAGAAAAAACATCAGTGAAAGCATTGTTTAGAATATTTTGTTTTCAGTGTGATTTTGATGTAGGTGTGACACTTTTTACCAAGTAAAATGAGTATAGATATGTATTAGTTCCATATAATATATTACATGTAGCCAACAATCAATTTTTACTGACTTCCGATTTTTGAATAGTGAGAGGATTTTTGTTCGAATTATAATTTCTACAAGAAATTTGTTTGCGAATGCATCAGCATTTGTAATACGGTTCTATACTGCCGCACGATACATTTTATTCTGTCTAGTTCGTAAGACAAAGGACCTTTTCATTTAGTACAACGTTGCCGACACGGATGTCTTGATGAATCTCTGTACCAGGAATTCAATTACCTGACTAGTATGCAGTTCACTATCAAAAAAAAAAAAAAGGTTAAATTGGTATAATCATGGTTAAAGAACAAACAGCCTCTTTCCTCTACAAAAGTATGTTAAATGTAGGTAGTTCAAATTGCGGTCACGTATATGCCAACGTTGTTAATATATAATGATCCATTGGAACAATGAAGTTTACAGAAGCTCAAAATTAATGCAAGAATAATTACGTCAAGGGAGTCATAACAAACTAAGAAAACAAAGGAATTTGACTAAGTTTGAGCGCAATGATATATCCATGCTTGATATTCTGATTCATACATATCGTTTCTGTCATTTCAATGGAAGTCTTTATTTATCAATTACCACAACCTTTAGTATTGTGCTTATTATTGGTCAAAAGGAGTTCATGCGCTAGTGATAGTCAACCCATGAAGTGATTAGTGGAACATAGAAGGGGATAAATTTCCTATCGGATAACAAAGAAAAACCAGGATTATTGTTTTACCACCACATTTTCAAACTTTCCCGCTGAATTTCCTACTACCCTCATTTGAAAGAACGCTTTCCACTCTTTAGGTTGGCGTTGTATCATCTTTTCTTCCATTCAATGCACCAAGACTTAATTTTGTTGGTTAAACTCTTATTCTTTGTCAGTTTAACCAACAAAATTACCTACGGTAATTAGTGAAAGGCCAAAATCTAATGTTACAATATGATTCAATCATTCTTATTGCGGAGAAGCTACCGAGAAGAACCCTACCACTGGTACAACACAAGGGAACGGTCTCATTGACCTCGTGCATAACCGGGAAGGTAACACATGAATATGCTGTGTTTGAATCATCTCCAATCCAAACTATAGGAATGAAAAATTTTTTTTGGGTACAATGTCTTCTCACAATATCGTATTCTTGGTCAGCAATGTTTCCAAGGATGACAGACTCTTTCTAAGAAAAGACTTCAAGTTCAAAATTTACATAACAGTGAACTATGCAGAAAATTTTACTTCTAGACCACGCATTTAACAATAATGTTTGCCCGCAACAATAAAGTATTTGGTCGCTTTAAGACGTTATCAGTTATTTTATGAGAAGGTGTTTACCATTCGTGCTCCCATACTAAAACCAAGGGGTAAATAGGACCCACATTTCGTTTCTGACAGCCAACAACGTGCCACTAGCAGGACAGTTATTGGAGGTTTATATTATGTAATTATTGTTAGCTGATAAATGATTTACAGAAAGCGCTGATGTTCACTGGGCTGCTTATTCAGCAATCCCCACGCATATTTACTTCAAAGAGAAAGAATTTTTGATGTAAGTTTTATTTGAACGTGGAACTTTGGCGTGGGGCATTTATGGCTGCTATCACACAAATCGCGGAGCAGAGTACCCCTGGATTATATAACACAACTCACTAAAATCGCTCAAAATTGGGGGGTACGGGTTAGCGCGGCAGCTCATCGAGGGAACAGCACCTAGTGCACGTTTAATTGATAGTATCTTCAGAACGAAATCAAATTTTTCGCAGTATCATTTACGTTTCAAGAAACTTAAAGTGTTTGGAGAAATTAGGAACGAAAAAAAGCTACTATAGAAATTGTAGCCTGTCTTCAACTGCTGTCCTCGGCTTTTGACTTGCCTAAGTATATGCCGCAATGGGCGATAAGCGGGAGTGTCGGTCAGATCTGTGGTAAAAAAAAGATAGCAATAAAAAATTATGAATTTAAACAGTAGTCTTGAATTTAAACAAGTGATCTTGACTTGAATACTTCCATCAATGAGTCGCTAAAATGAAAATGGCTGCACAATCTCCTCCGCATATCTTAAAAGGCAGCAATTAGCCAGTTGATCACCCTACATTTCCACAGAAACGAAAAAGTGTAATAGTTATTTTTGCGGCCAATATCGTAAGCTCTAGCGGTGCCTTAGCTTTATGATTGTTGCAAGAAAGTTTGCCTTTTTGACTCTCCTTCAGGTGTCAGTATTAACAAACGGCGTTGAATGTTTAAGTTATTATTTTATTCATCAAATCGACTTGGATACTTTCTCGGTGATGTCGCTAATTGGATTATACCATTAAGGTTGTCACCAGTGTAAAAATTTTGCATCGGTACTTGCAACTACGTGTGAAGGTCAAGTTACTCAACGCAAAGAAACGTTAACATTTTACAAATTTTAGCTGCAGTACTATGTTTTAAGTAATCCAAAGGGAACTATTTGTTATATCCCAGAATTATTTACATTCGTTTCTTAGTTTCATAAACAATGAATACCTATTGAATGGATAGAAATTCTGACTTGATTTTACGAGTTATTATTGCTGACATTAGTCCAAAGACATCTCAGTTTTGTTTCCTCTACAACCCAATGAGGAGGCTAGCCAGGGCTGTCGCCCAAAAAAATAGCCAATAAAGCGGCAACTTTCTGTATGTCTTGCATTTTTTCCGCTGACTTGGGAGTAGAGTACAGCTGCGCGGAGTCGCGTATTACAAATCTTGTACTTTGCATTCTGTGCATACGTGAGGAAAAAGCAGCACCTGTTGTGAAAAAAAGATAAATTTCTTTTTTTCATTTTTCTATCCTCAAAGGAAAATCTTTTCTGCGAAATTTCTAGCCGCTCTTCAGTTTCCGAAGTAAAGTCGCTGAGGGCGAAAAACAACTTTATTTGCCCACACGCTGTTATAGGCTTCCAGGGAGCAAAAGCGCAATTGGGAATAAGGTTTCCTCAATTGAATGGTTTGCTTCGCCTACAGCATTAAACAGAAGGTAATTTGATCTCTTGTATGTCCGCTAACAGATCTTGTCCATTAATTGTTTATTTTCTTCAGGTAGGCTGAGCCCACTTTGTAGTAGCTCCCTACCATTACTTTTGGCCTTGTAGTTATTGGCTTTGATTTTTTCTTTCTATGACAATCCCGTTGAGCAACCTTGCGAAGGGCTCTTTTTGAAAAAAAAGGCGTGGGCAAGATCTCTGTATCCCTTTCTCGGGTTTTTCTTCCCATTCAACAGTAATTGAGTGTCGCTATTTTGACTTACCTCAGTGCCTATTATTAGCATAAGAAATGACCCACATAGTCTGAACTCCAAATAAAGCCGAATTAGGAATCAAGTACATTTCATATCCGCTAGGTTTGACAATCCTCCGTAGATAACCTTAATGATACAATGGAAAGGTTATTTTTTATTATTGTCATAGAAGTTGTTACGTGAGCAATATAACACGACGTGAATAGTACGCATACATCTTGTTGTATCGGAAACTTAAAATGCTCATAGATTTTTTGCAGCTTATATTGGTTCTTGTCTCCGTAGGAAACAACGTAATGTAGCCGATAATTTTTTTTTTTTTCGCTCGTAGGCTCTTCAGTAGATACTACTACATAATCACTGTTGTACGCACCTACTATTCTTCCAGGTAACAGTACTACAAAGGGTCTGAGACTGTGCAGTAAACCGATACGCTACAAAATTTCCTTTTCAGCTTTTGCCTGTGATGCATAGCCGCAATGTCAGAGCAAATGGAAATGAAAAGGAGGGCCTTCAAGATTGAAAAAAAGCCCGATTGGAAAATCTTCCGACACGAGGTGCAGTCAAGTACTCATAAACGATACATGTGAAAATCAATCCATATACATCGCGTACGCTCCGTACCTAAAAGTATATCTGGGTTTTGCAGCAATCTTGAGAACAATCAGGTGAGAGATGCCGTTTCTCGGGGTTAAAGAATAAAATGACGGCGATCCCTCTTCTCAGGATCGGGACTATCTCATATAGGAAATATCCTTACGGGAGCATTCCACCTTGAGCTACGAGTGATTGCCATTTACGGTGGGAAATAAGGTTTTCAGTGGATACTGGTTTTGAGGGCAGATCAAGACGATCTGTTTTTTAACTTCCGCTTTAATTCTGCGTATTATTCTGTACAAGAAACTCAAACAACAACAAAAAACAAGATAAAGAATGATGCATCAGGTTCCCGACTTATGTCCCTAAAGTTTCATAAGTAAGAAACCCGCGCGAGAACGTCATTTGAACTACCTTACAGATCTGCAGGTGGCCCGGAAAGGGCAGTCGTGTGCCTTCATCATTATTGTTGTATTCTCTGTGCCTTCTTTTTTTCCTTACTTACTATTTTGCTATATATGTGACTACTACATGTTGATGTTTCAAAATACCTCTTTTATATGCCTGTCAGGGTTTGACAAGTTGAACGAAAGATACAATTGTTAGCTTTTTATTGTTCTATGGCTTCACAATAATTCCTCAAACATTAGTATACTTTTAGTTTTGAGCTTCTTAGTTATAACACAAGTTCATCACCTACCTTCGAAAAATAGCAGTAAACGCCACTAAAGTAAATTACATGAATTTTTCCCTTTCAAAGCAAAGTTCAGAAAAACAATCATCATATACAGACAAGTCAAGATCTCCTAATATAGGAATGTGTACAGTCAATTATAAATCGAACCTCCCCCTTCAAGTGTCCGCAGTTGATCAGCTGAGCACTGGTAAGGGGACTCAATTTTATGGCCACAATAGCTACAAAAATGAACGGGAATGTTATAATAGTACGAAAATAAACTTACCACCAATTTCATCCCTTTTGCCTAATTTTGAAAATAATACACCACCTAACGTAGATTCAAGGGTTCAATTCCCTCCACAGCAAGTTTATCAAAGCATGAATGTTGTACCCATTGTTAATGAGATCTACACCCCAATTTCCATGAACGCAACATCTGATCAATATCCTATCTACTATACGGAAAGTCAGCAACCAATACCACATAGCCAGCCTCCTCATTTGACCTCCTCTGCTCCCTTGATGATGCCAGTCATGGTCCCAACAGTATATAAACCATTGACACCATACGACAAAGAACCAATAACAATTGCCTCCGAACCTAACTTCACTGCAATATCAATGGCGAGTCACCCAAACGCTGCCTTAGAGCTATGCCACGATAGGCCAAAATCAGTCCCACCTGGGTATGGCGTACTTCCAACCATGCAGGAAGCCAGTAACGGCAGAACAAAAAGCGAACCTGGTGCCGTGTTGAACGGTTCAGCAACATTTTCTGATTGGAAAACTGACACCCGAATATCATCCACAAAGCTGAGAAAGCAGTGCCCAGTATGTGGAAAAATTTGTTCGAGGCCCTCAACGCTGAAGACACATTACTTAATTCATACGGGAGATACTCCTTTCAAATGTACTTGGGAGGGTTGCACAAAATCCTTCAATGTGAAAAGCAATATGCTGAGACATTTGAAAAGCCATGAAAGGAAAAGAAACAAAGTCTTAAACACTACATAGAAACAATAGGAACGGAAAGCTTTATTGCAATGGAATTTTTAGAACTCATATTCAAAGGTAAGGCAAAACTATGTATAGACTCTAATAGAATGTTTTACGGACTTTAGAAGCAAGGGAATAAAACTAATTAAGCGCAAGTCACCTTCTTTGTTAGTGTTCTTCCCAGTTTTATATAACGGGAGTGCGTCTTCAAGTTTACTTGGACGCACAAAGACGTTTTTATGTTTATGTATTATTTCGTAAATATATGAGAGGCAAAGAAGATGGATGATGATATAATATGCAAGGGAAAATGCGTAGTTGAGGTATTGGGAAAGTTCCATGTGATCACTTGATGCAAGCCGTGCATTATTTATCAGCAGATCTATTTTCACTTTTCAATTTTTTTCAGGTTGACCCTTCAATATTTTTTTACCTCTTTTTCTAGATATATTTGCAGGGTACTCTCGATGTCCGCAGTTCGTCAAAATGATTATGATTGCCAGTAAGGCCAAGTGAATTTAACAAAGGTGAGGGAAGTATACCAAGTTGCTCGTTTCCTTGTTTCATAGTATTGACTTTCAAATTTTTTAATCGTTATTTCGCTAACATGGCAGAAGTACTGACCGTCCTCGAGCAGCCGAACTCAATTAAAGATTTTCTCAAGCAGGATTCAAATATTGCGTTTCTAGCTGGTGGAGTAGCTGGCGCGGTTTCCCGAACCGTTGTTTCACCTTTTGAGAGAGTTAAAATACTGCTGCAAGTTCAAAGTTCAACCACTTCTTATAACCGAGGTATCTTTAGCTCTATACGGCAGGTTTACCATGAGGAGGGAACCAAAGGTTTATTCAGAGGAAATGGTTTGAACTGCATAAGAATTTTTCCCTATAGTGCAGTCCAGTTTGTAGTATACGAAGCTTGTAAGAAAAAGTTATTCCATGTAAATGGCAATAATGGACAAGAACAACTAACGAACACCCAAAGACTATTCAGTGGTGCATTGTGTGGTGGTTGTAGTGTGGTGGCTACTTACCCGTTGGACTTGATCAAAACAAGACTATCGATTCAGACAGCAAATTTGAGCAGTTTAAACCGCTCAAAGGCAAAAAGTATATCAAAGCCTCCGGGGATCTGGCAATTACTAAGCGAAACTTACAGACTCGAAGGCGGTCTCAGGGGATTATATAGGGGTGTATGGCCAACGAGTCTTGGTGTTGTTCCATATGTAGCACTAAACTTTGCAGTTTACGAACAATTGAGAGAATTCGGTGTCAATTCCTCCGATGCTCAGCCTTCCTGGAAAAGTAACCTCTATAAATTAACAATTGGCGCCATAAGTGGAGGGGTTGCGCAAACAATCACTTATCCCTTTGATCTGCTAAGAAGAAGATTTCAAGTTCTCGCAATGGGCGGAAATGAACTGGGATTTAGATACACGAGTGTCTGGGATGCGCTCGTGACAATCGGCAGAGCAGAAGGCGTTAGCGGTTACTACAAAGGCTTAGCTGCAAACCTTTTTAAAGTTGTTCCTTCAACTGCAGTGAGTTGGCTAGTTTACGAAGTTGTATGTGATTCTGTAAGAAATTGGTGAGCTTGAGGTGACAGGCTTGGGTCAGCGAAAACCAAGTAATGACGCGATCCCTCCGCTGAAGAACGACATCCTGTATATAGCATTAACTTGTCTATTTTTCTTTATATCGGTCTTGCAGTATGGGCCAATCATATCGTACAAAGCGGGGGATTTCCCGTACTTTATGATGAGCATGAGAACAGACTTTAAAGGCATCGCCATCTCCTCAAAAGCAACTATAACTCTTCCCATACCAGTATAAGCTAACTTTGTTTTGAGACTTATTTAATTTTGGTAGTTTCCTGAACGACTTCTGACAATACTTTAAAAAAAGAAAAATATAGAAAAATGAGACCAGCACAGTTACTGTTGAATACAGCTGTATGTTAAGGGATATTTTCTTTTTATTGTGACAAACGGATAATCATGCGTTCATTCTGACTTGATGCTTTCTAAGAAAACAATTATGTTGATTATGAATGCTAACTACAAGATTATAGAGTATTATACTAACAAAAAACTAGAAAAAAACATCTGGTGGCTACAAAATACCCGTCGAATTAACACCGTTATTTCTCGCTGTTGGTGTAGCTTTATGCTCTGGGACATACTTCACATATAAGAAATTAAGAACTGACGAGACTTTGAGATTGACAGGTAACCCAGAATTATCTAGTTTAGATGAAGTCCTTGCCAAAGATAAGGATTAAAAACCATGTTGATGATTTGTTATATTAATATCTACACTTAAAACATTTTCAATAATTGTCGGGAACAAATCGAAATATTATTTATTCTTCAAATATGACAAAACTAATGTATATTATATACATGTCAACACCACCATGACTATATGTTTAATTGATGTATAATCATTCCATTTTTACACGTGCTCTTTCTTGGCAGCGGTTAAGGGAACCTGATGATAGACCATGCAATAAAAAAAGAAAGCCCTGTAGGGGGCTCGAACCCCTAACCTTATGATTAAGAGTCATACGCGCTACCGATTGCGCCAACAAGGCTCTTTTGTTGAAATAAAAAACCGAAACATCTTTATCTAACGAATATTTGGAAGGTGAACCTAACGATAAAATACTACACTATTCATATTGACTGACTGTATCAACGACGTTTAACAGCGATTATCTGCTTATCTCAATATGTGGTTAGCGATTACTTGTTCAAGTCGTTGCTTTACGTTTCTTTTGCAGTTTGATTGTTGCCTTCTCGAGGACAAATCAGTTTCAATGACGACAGAGGTTAGCAAAATTACTATATTAGTGAATTAGTAACGGAGACAAAAAGATTTGTTTAACGGCTTCTTTGTAGTCATCCTGCTGTTGTTTTTGTATGTTTAAGCTTCTTCCTCCGATTAAGTTTTGTACATTTACTTCTGTAAGTTAAAGGGCTCTTTTCTCATTCTATTTCAAATGCTAAATCATGCCATGAAAACTTCAAAAAAGCATCAAATGAAGGAAGACGCTGATGACATCGAGTGATGAAATTATTCATAAATCTGCATCAGAGTGTTATATCTACAGAAGCAGACATGCTACAAGAGTTCAAAGCACTTAATGGCATTTCTAATAGATTCTCAGCGCCCTTTTGAGTCTCTGCACTACCACTTAATTATCATACCGCAGAAGCGGCCTCTCGGCCTCCCTTCATGCTATAATCGCTAATGACGGAAATTATTATTGAGATTACTCTTGCGAGTGTTTTTTTTTTTTTTTTTTTCGTATGAAAAATTTTTCAAGCGCATCTTAGAGACTCATCTCATCTCTTAATTATTCAAACTTACTTCAGCTGTCTCGTAATATTCAAGCAAGTCTTCCTCAAGAATATTGACAAATAAACGTAGAATTACGCATTTGGTGAGATGAGCAAAGTGATTAAGCCGCCTGGCCAAGCCAGAACTGCTGATTTCCGTACCTTAGAACGTGAATCTAGGTTCATCAATCCACCTAAGGATAAATCAGCATTTCCACTATTACAGGAAGCTGTTCAACCTCATATTGGGTCTTTTAACGCATTAACAGAAGGTCCGGATGGAGGTTTGTTAAATCTTGGTGTTAAAGACATCGGTGAAAAAGTTATATTTGATGGAAAACCACTCAATTCTGAAGACGAAATATCCAACAGCGGATACCTCGGGAATAAGCTTTCTGTTAGTGTGGAACAAGTGTCTATTGCGAAGCCAATGTCTAACGATGGTGTTTCTTCTGCAGTAGAGAGAAAAGTTTACCCAAGTGAGTCAAGACAAAGGCTTACTTCTTACAGAGGTAAATTACTTTTAAAGTTGAAGTGGTCCGTGAACAATGGCGAGGAGAACTTATTTGAAGTAAGAGATTGTGGTGGTCTACCAGTTATGCTACAGAGTAACAGATGTCACTTGAACAAGATGTCACCATATGAACTGGTACAACACAAGGAAGAATCCGATGAAATAGGTGGTTATTTCATTGTTAACGGTATAGAAAAGCTTATTAGAATGCTGATTGTGCAACGTAGAAATCATCCTATGGCTATCATCAGACCTTCCTTCGCTAACAGGGGTGCATCCTATTCTCATTACGGTATTCAAATTAGATCTGTCAGGCCGGATCAAACTTCCCAAACTAATGTTTTGCATTACTTAAATGACGGTCAAGTTACATTTAGATTTTCTTGGAGAAAAAATGAATATTTAGTTCCTGTTGTTATGATTTTAAAAGCCTTGTGTCATACCAGCGATAGGGAAATTTTTGATGGTATTATTGGTAATGACGTTAAGGATTCCTTTTTGACCGATCGTTTAGAATTACTGTTACGTGGTTTTAAGAAAAGATATCCTCATTTACAAAATCGCACACAAGTCTTGCAATATTTAGGAGACAAATTTCGTGTTGTCTTTCAAGCTTCCCCTGATCAATCTGATTTAGAAGTCGGACAAGAAGTCCTTGATCGCATCGTTCTCGTGCATTTGGGTAAGGATGGCAGCCAGGATAAATTCAGAATGTTATTGTTCATGATCAGAAAGTTGTATTCCTTGGTTGCAGGCGAATGTTCTCCAGATAACCCAGATGCTACGCAACATCAAGAAGTTCTTTTGGGTGGTTTCTTATATGGTATGATCCTAAAAGAAAAGATTGATGAGTACTTACAGAATATTATTGCTCAAGTCAGGATGGATATTAACCGTGGTATGGCCATTAATTTCAAAGACAAAAGGTACATGTCAAGAGTTTTAATGAGGGTTAATGAAAACATTGGTTCCAAAATGCAATACTTTTTATCAACTGGTAACCTGGTGTCCCAGTCTGGGTTAGATTTACAACAAGTTTCTGGTTATACTGTGGTTGCAGAAAAAATTAACTTCTACCGTTTTATCTCTCATTTTAGAATGGTTCATAGAGGCTCCTTTTTTGCGCAATTGAAAACTACCACAGTCAGAAAGTTGCTACCTGAGTCGTGGGGATTCCTGTGCCCTGTTCATACACCAGATGGTTCTCCTTGTGGTTTATTAAACCATTTTGCGCACAAGTGTCGTATATCAACTCAGCAATCTGACGTCTCAAGAATTCCTTCTATATTATACTCACTTGGTGTTGCTCCGGCATCTCACACCTTTGCTGCTGGTCCTTCTCTGTGTTGTGTTCAAATTGATGGTAAAATTATTGGCTGGGTCTCTCATGAACAAGGTAAGATCATTGCGGATACATTGAGATATTGGAAAGTTGAAGGCAAGACGCCTGGGTTACCGATTGATCTAGAAATTGGATATGTTCCTCCCTCAACTCGTGGTCAATATCCAGGTCTCTACCTATTTGGTGGTCATTCTAGGATGCTGCGTCCTGTTCGTTACCTGCCTTTGGATAAAGAAGACATTGTTGGACCTTTTGAGCAAGTGTACATGAACATTGCTGTCACTCCTCAAGAAATTCAAAATAACGTTCATACACACGTAGAATTTACGCCCACAAATATTCTTTCTATTTTGGCTAATTTGACTCCATTTTCTGATTTCAACCAGTCTCCAAGAAACATGTATCAATGTCAGATGGGTAAACAAACAATGGGTACTCCGGGTGTAGCTTTGTGCCATCGTTCCGACAATAAGCTGTATAGGTTGCAAACAGGTCAAACGCCTATCGTAAAAGCTAATTTATATGATGATTATGGCATGGATAACTTTCCAAACGGGTTTAATGCTGTTGTTGCGGTCATCTCGTATACTGGTTATGATATGGATGATGCAATGATTATAAACAAATCAGCAGATGAAAGAGGTTTCGGTTATGGTACTATGTATAAGACTGAGAAAGTGGATTTAGCACTTAACAGAAACCGTGGTGACCCAATTACACAGCATTTTGGTTTCGGGAATGACGAATGGCCAAAGGAGTGGCTTGAGAAATTAGACGAGGATGGTTTGCCATACATTGGCACTTATGTTGAAGAGGGTGATCCAATCTGCGCATACTTTGACGATACTTTAAATAAGACCAAAATCAAGACATATCACTCCTCTGAACCAGCATATATCGAAGAGGTAAATTTAATCGGTGATGAATCCAATAAGTTCCAAGAACTACAAACTGTTAGCATAAAATATCGTATTAGAAGAACGCCTCAAATTGGTGATAAATTTTCTTCTAGACACGGTCAAAAAGGTGTTTGTTCAAGAAAATGGCCAACCATTGATATGCCTTTTAGCGAAACAGGTATCCAACCAGACATCATCATTAACCCTCATGCTTTCCCTTCGCGTATGACCATTGGTATGTTCGTCGAATCTTTAGCAGGTAAAGCGGGGGCATTGCATGGTATTGCACAGGACTCTACACCTTGGATCTTTAACGAGGACGATACCCCAGCCGATTACTTTGGTGAGCAACTAGCGAAGGCGGGTTACAACTACCATGGTAATGAGCCAATGTACTCAGGTGCTACTGGTGAAGAATTAAGGGCAGATATTTATGTTGGTGTTGTCTACTACCAAAGATTACGTCATATGGTCAATGACAAGTTCCAAGTTCGTTCCACTGGTCCTGTGAATAGTTTGACTATGCAGCCTGTCAAAGGTAGAAAGAGACATGGTGGTATTCGTGTCGGTGAAATGGAAAGAGATGCTTTGATTGGGCATGGTACATCTTTTCTATTACAAGATCGTCTGCTAAATTCATCAGACTACACACAGGCATCCGTATGTCGCGAGTGTGGTTCTATTTTGACCACGCAACAGAGTGTGCCAAGAATTGGTTCGATTTCCACCGTTTGTTGCCGTCGTTGTTCCATGAGATTCGAAGATGCAAAGAAGCTATTGACTAAATCAGAAGATGGAGAGAAAATTTTTATTGACGACTCTCAAATTTGGGAAGATGGACAAGGTAACAAATTTGTTGGTGGTAATGAAACAACTACGGTGGCCATACCATTTGTGTTGAAGTACTTGGACTCTGAGCTATCCGCAATGGGTATAAGATTGCGTTATAATGTAGAGCCCAAATAGAGAAATACCCTTCTTTCCAAATTGATATAGAATGGTAAATGAAGGCTTGGTCAATTGTATCATATAGAGGTTTTTTATTGAATTACTTATACAAGAGCGCCCCGCAATAGAATATATATGTATGAGTAAACAAATTTATATCTTGCAGAAAAATATCTAACTTATTATTGGTGCGTTTTATTAATATTCCTATATTTTACATAGGAGGAAATTACATGCATGAAACCTAAAGGGTTTGGAAGCCAGCGGCAACATAATCATCGACAGTCATCTCGAAGATACTTTTGTCTTTAAGTTTACTATTTATCTTGGGAAATACGTTCATATCAGATTTTGTAAATCCTCTCGAAAAAAGACACTTTCCATTTTTTTGGTTTCTTCTACTGCAAGAGGTGCAGGCTTTGAAAAGGACTATTTTATCAAGGTGTTTTATGACTTCATATGTGCCCATCACGTCAGGCAGTTTCCTGAAAAACTTCATTCGAAACTGGTTTATGTCGTCTTGGGAAAGTGTATAATGCAAATTTGAAGAAATTGATGAAATTAGGTTCCTATCCTGTAAAAAGATAATGATTGTTGCATTGCATTTTATTTTCTTTATCCTACAAGAGTCACAACTTGGGCCGTCCCTCTGACGTTTTCTTTTGAGTCTGTTCGTTGCTATAGATGAAACAACCGCTGAATCGGTTGTTTCGCCGGAAGAAACAGTTTTATAGTATTCAGTGTACTCTGTTGGGCAACCAAGCTTGGGAAGCTTAGTCTTTTCGGATTCTTTTTGCCAATTACTATAACTGTGGTCTGCACATTGAATCGAAGAAACTGGCATAGATCCTTGCCCTGCCTGAATGTTTAAACGCTTTGGCAGTAAAGAGCAATCAGAAAACCCGAATGGTTGATATCTGCCATTGCTTGAAATTTGTCCTTTTAGCAATGAATCGTCACAGGTGTAACTGTTCAGTGCAGGCAGCAAAAGTGCAGGAAGAGATTCATCTTTGTTGGTAATTACATCACAAGTTCGATTGTTCGGCTTCATATCTGACGATTGATCCAAACAAACCAATAGCTTGGTGAGCGTCAGTTTGCCCTCTTCTTTGTTAAAAATTATCCAAGTGCGTTTTCTTTCTTATGGTCTATATGATAGAACTAATTCTTCATTCAAGAAAGTTTTTGTTGTACGTAATATAGAAGGACAACTACAGCCAGTCGAAGGAAAAAAAATTCCAAAAAAAATGCTAACGTTTAGCAAGAAAATTTCTTTTGTCAAACCTCCATTTAACCTTTGGTGGTTGATAAACATGAAATGGGCAATTTCACGAAAAGCTAAACTTTGTTTTCGTCTCCGCCTAGATGACTCTACCTTCAGGAGTAATATTTACACTATTTCTTCGCAGGCATTCGTTTATCGGCTTGGCAGGTCTAGATTTTTCTCTCCAATAAATTCTTTCCAAACATGTAAAGAAGATTTAGAATAAGAAATTTTAAAATTTAACGAAAGAATATATGAGCTAGCGGCGAAAACCCGCCGAGGTTTTGCCGTACATACCGTACATGTCTCCTTTCCATTATCAGCATCCAATTTTTATCTTACAGTAGGATGTTCATATTAAAGGAAAATGTATTTAAGCCCTTTCTTCCGTTTTCTCTTTTCCATTCTCCCGGCAAGTAAAAGTGGATATCTTATCTCTTTCACTCGACTAGTGTAAGAAACGTAATGCAGATTTTGTTGCTCGAAGAGCAAGAAGTGAGCAGTAAGTGAGCAGTATAGTAGACGTCAATGGAAGCAGTTTAGAATGGGGGAGCGGTTAAAGCCCGAGACTCCCCAGGTAGATTGCACAGAAGACGCGCAAGTTCTTTTAAAATCTTGCCTGCAGAAAAAGAAATTATATTTATTTTCTTTTCTTTTGCCTACTTTTGATAAGTGAAGAGATAAGGTATGGAGCCCCGTAGTTTAAACCTAGATTTGTCATTGAGTGCAAATACCTCATCTCTGCGTGTTCGGACTTGCCTTCCTAGTTTATGTAATTATTTAAAAGAATCGGGAGTTACATCATAATGATTTATAGGGTTTCTTATTGCTATATTTACACAACAAACTACGCAAGGAATGCGGAAGGAAAACGATACTATTTCATTAGAAAAACGCACCTAGAAAGGTTGAGAATGCGCTACTAAAAATTCTGAAGATTATTGTTTGCCTAATAATGGTCTTACTCTCTGATACCTTATATTGTCAGAATACTATTAAGTAAAAGTGAGATGGGGAGGCCATTCACATTCCTGTTCTTGTGTGTGGGTGCTTCAGGCAAAGAAAAAGAAGGCGCAGTGCATATTTCTGCAGTGATTCAAATGGTGAACAGTAATATTGATTATGAAAATGTATAAGCAATCATAATGCCGATGATATTATTAGGTGTATAAAAGTGTATATATATATATATATGTGGGAGGAGGAAAACTACAGTTACAGAGAAGCAAGAGACGAAAAGCAAATTTATCATAACGAAGACATGAAATTATCCAAATCCGCAAATCCTTGATCGGTCAGTAATTGACTTGGTGGTGACGCTGTTTGAATACTACTCATTGGAGAGGTATCTGGAAGGTCATTCCTTCCGGAAGGCGTAGAGATCATGCTATTTCCTTGGATTATGAAATTACTACTAGATGAATTTTCCCTTATGGCATCCGGTCTATTCATACTTTTTAATGGTGGGGAGAACATTTGGTTCATCTCGTCTGGTACATTTTCCAATTGTGACAGATCGTGTATGTTATTTAGCGGATTTCTTTCTTCCTTCTTAGTGTGAATGTTCTTGTCTTGGCGACTTCCAGTTTTAGGCATTCTCGGAGAGTTTATTGACTGAGGAACTGAATGAATAGAACTTTGCTCAGCTAGGTTTGAAGGGTCCATCATCATATTTGCTATCGATGATGGCTGAGAGTTTAGTGATGTTAAACTCAGTTGATCGTCGAGATTGCTTGCTACGGCATTGTTCAATGCACCGGGAGATGTCGCTACGGTTGTTGGTGCCATAGGTGGATACCTATGGTTTACGTCAATGCTAGAAGATCTAGGTTTTCGAGTGAAAGGTCTGTCAGTAATGTAATTGGATGATGGCGATCTTTCCGTTTCTCTTTCTTTTTCGGGAATATCCATAAAACTCGGTGTCAAAGATAGCACTTCAACTCCCTTTCCGATGTCATTACTATGTGAATTTCCAAAAGTATTCTTCAAATACTCGTTTGCCGGATGATGAATAAATGATCTACTTCTGGAAGTTAATTGATGACGAAGTTGAGGATTTTTCGAATAGTTTTCTTGTTTGACAGAGTTTTCTTGCGAACCAATTTTTTCTTGCAATAATAAGTTTGCACGGGAAAGCGTTGAAATCGACGATGAATCTGTAAACATGTCAAATAGTCCATTTCCTTGATGTTCTTGTCTAGAAGAGTTGTTATTGTTCTTGTCGTTGCCATTACTGTTGATATTATTATTATTGCTATTGTTCATACCGTTTCCATTCATACTATTAGTCTTACTATAACTTTTGCTATTAATTCTATTACAGTTGTCGTTAATGTCGAACTTACTTTCACCAGTTGCAGCGGTTGCGGTTGTACTGAAATTTCTCTCAATACTTTCATCAAATGGCCAATCGTAGACCAAAGAGCTTTTATCAGTAACTCTTCCAACCCCATCAATGTCAGAAGGAATATATTCTTCTAGCGGAACGCTAACTTCGCCCACACGAGAGTTTGATATCGGCGATATTCGTTTTGAATGGCCTAATAGGTCAAGACCCACAGAGTTGTTTTTATCCATCATGTTAAGACGTGAATCAGCTTTCGCTGGCAAGCTTACCGAACTATCTTGCCAGTTATTGCCTGATTTTGAATGCTGATGATTACTGTGATTTTGGTTGGTTTCATTGATATTTCCCGTGAGAAAATTAAATGACATTGAAGATAACGGCGGGCTTTGTGGTATACTGAAATTTTGATCTAACGATTGCGAGGATTGTAAGGATGAAATGGAGGCCAATGAAGGGACATGATGGTAATCTTTTGAAATTTTACCAACACCCGGCTCACTGTCTAAAAATGTGCTCGTCAGTATGCTAGAGGTATCTGATAGTGCTCCGTGGCCGGATAACATATTGCTGTCAAGTGAAGTAGAAGACAATACCCTTTCAAACATTGGTTGAGAACGAGAAATGGATCTTCCTTTCTTTTGAGAACTTGAAGGGGACTTTCTTAGATGTCTCTTTTGAGCATGATATTTGCAAACCTCATCAGTCCCGCAGGTACACTGTTTTCTTTGTTTTTCTTTGGCTTTAGCTCTTGCTTCTTCTTTGGCTTTCTGTGCCAGTTTTTTCTTCTCTAGCCGGCCACACGTGCAAACACCTTCAGGATTTGCATTCTTGTTTTTTCGAAGTTGTTTACAATAGTCGCATGTAGTGGAAGGTCTACCTTTGGGTTTGATCATCATAAGCGGTTGATCTGTATGATTGCATGTTGTTACTCTATGGCCTCTTATGCACCTCTCACAGGCATACTTTATGCCATTTATCAAGACCATTATTTTTTAGGTTTTTTTTTTCTATACTTTTGTTTCCTTTTTCTTGTCAAATATGGTAGAGTGACAACAGAGAACTCTTTTCCTATGATAAAAAACCACGGGGTCTTATTTTGCTTGATTACGGTTTTTGTTTAATATTACAACCCTCTTTTCCTTGGAAAAGCTTCCCTGCCACGTTTTGTCTTGGCTCTTTTATTATAACTGATAAAGAGAACGGAAAGGACTTATAAAACGTGAACTTTCTAGTTTTCAATCAAGTGCTGGTGCTGTTATCCCTTTTTTTTTTCTTATAAAGTGGAAATGCACGACTCTGTATTACTAAGACCAATTAGCAGGTAAATAAAAAATGTGCAGCAAAAGGATATTTAGAAATCTGTAGCCCTCTCTTGTTTCTTTTCTCTTTTTCTTATTTTTTTTCTTTACTGAATTTTTTTCTCCCTTTTCTTTTTCCTGCCCCAATGTGACTATTGAAATCATGTCCAATAAAGGAAATAAAATTACCTCTTTCCCACAACCGGCACCACCAATTGACCTCCCGACTGTCTGAATGCGTAAAAAAGTAAAGAGCCTGCTATGCTCCACATGTTAAAGGGAAAAGAAAGGGGAAATGGGAAGAAAAATTATTCGCAAATTACCGGAAGCGTTAACGTTACGCCCTTCAGGGCGAGGGGGAAAAATTGCGCAAGCCCGGAATCGAACCGGGGGCCCAACGATGGCAACGTTGGATTTTACCACTAAACCACTTGCGCGAAGTATTGTGTGGGAGTAACATGTCACCCTGCTACTAAATAGATGTGGTTATACAGCCAAAAAATCATAATATTGTCTTATTTTTACAATTGAGTGTTGGAATGAAAACTCTAAAGTATCATCTGTTTAGTAGTATTCATGTTACTAGTACTTTATCACATTGGGTGTAAAAAGATCACATAAAGATTGAAAAACAGTCATCAGGTGTAATAGAAGCTAATTGCAAGGATTGATAATTTAGTAGGATGATGAATGACAGTCACATAAGATGAAAAGGAAAACAATAATGCCATTATATCGAGAATATCGATCTCTTCGTGGATTCTTCTCATAGAGAAATTCTAGTATATTCTAAATACGTAATATTATAGCCTTTAACAACTATAAAACTCCAACAATTATCAACTATTTCGCACATTTTTCGATATTATACATTACCAATCCTTCCTTTTTGACTTCCGTTGAATTTGATTACTGTCCCTCAATTTTTATATCATCTTCTTACACCGCATGTGATAATGTACTAGTAACGTGAATACTAGTCCATAAATAATACTTGACTCTTACTTCAAGAATAACATACGGCAATTCATTGTGTTCCTTTGGTAGATATGAAAGTAGGTATAAAACTTATTTTATCGTAACGTTTTTCTTTCTTCTTTCACGTGTTCTTTTTGTCTCGTTTTAGCAGGAGAACTTGACTTCGGCGGCAAACCAATATATCAGATTGATTAAGATTACGCGTTTTTACACTATAAAGGGAAGGGCATGGTATAAAGGAAGCAGTGTATCCGGACTTAATATTTTATAGTTGTTCTATAATTTCTTTTTAGCCTCAGCAACTCTAAAGCATTTGCTATATATAGATTAATATTACAAATATTCTGCAATGGCACCTCTTTCGTTGAACTTTAAAGATGACAAGAAATATAAGGGCCTCACAACAGTGTGGTTGCTTTCTGCGTTGGGAAATTCCATTGTAAAGGAAAGTAACAATTATTATTCAAACAAAAGCAACTCCACTGGAAACATATCTTCATCCACCGTTAAGAAAAAAGACATCGTAAATATTTCCATACCAAAAACATGTGATGAAATTCAAAATTTCGAAAATGATTTTTCTCTTAGATACATTTCTAATCTTTTATATGGAGTGACAATTTGCTATAATAAAAAAACCGAGTATGTGTTGAATGACCTAAATCACCTGCTTGTGCAGTTACAAAAAAATGATGTATACGCTTTTAAGGCCAAAAATAAGTCTACGAGGATTAATGGATTGAATAGTAATAACAGTATTATAGGAAACAAAAACAATAATTACACCTGGGAAGAATGCGTTTTTTTCGATGACGATCCCTTATATGATATTACTAAAGTTCCCGCACTGGAGTTTCTTAACACTACTCTCCAAGATAATGTATCTTTTATTGAGGAAGCTAAATCAATAAGGAGACAAGACTACATCAATGAGTTAAGTAATTCTAACAGGTTCGAGCTTCATGGGGACATGACTAACTCAGACGCGCAAAGTAATCTAGGATCTAACGTTAGAAATTCTTTTCCGCTGGATGAAATTCCCGTTGATGTGGACTTTAACCTGGACTTAGATGATATAGTGAGCCATCAGGGGACACCTTTAGGCTCTCACTCAAGTTCACAGAAGGATGGAAACGATTTCAAGTTTAATTATCAAGGAGATGAATTGGTGTTGAATTTTGAGAACGATAATGAAAATAACAGTAATGGAGGAGAAGATACATCAGTTGAAAATGAAGGGCCGGTAGCCAATCTCAAAGACTACGAATTGGGGTTAGAAGCGCAGGCTTCTGAAGAAGAAAACGATCTTCAACAGAAACTTAACACCAGAATGCAAAGAGGACATCGCGCCGATGTAGGTGGGCAATTTTCTAAGGTACAATTTGATGCCAAAACGAGTTATCCAAATGAAGTTCTCAAATTCAACCATGGAAATTACAGTCACTTAATGGAAAAAAACAGGATTAGAAAACTAACCGGCCAAAATTTTCTCACCTCTAACATAAGTAGTTTGGTAAGGTCATGTGGTGAGGAAGAATTTTTTTCAACAAATTGGTTAAGTATATTTAACGACTTTTCCAATATAAAGACTAGCGAATGGGACTTATATCCCCAAGGTTTTAGTTCAGTTGAAAGAGGGAGAAAAAGAGCACATTCTTTAGTATCAACCCAAAGCTCAAGTAGTACCAGAAGTCACGAATATGGTAGGAAAAGTTTTCGCAATAATAAGAACGATAATTATTCTTCCGATATGGAAAATGATAATTTACTTTTAAACCTTGAACAAATTAATGAGGATTTGGAAGATGGGCACTATATTGAAGAAAACTCTCAAGGTAACATCCTAGATTTTAATTTGAATCTACCTCCTTCAAGTTTTGGAAGAAGTCATACCAGAAACTCAACCAGGTCTAGTGGTTTCAATGAAGATATAGTTGGTGCTCTCAGAAGGAGAGTCGGGCCATCTGAACAGAATTTTGCCGAGGAAGACGATTCCAGCAACAGTTGTTTTTCTGATGGCTCTCAGCAAAATTTGCAGCAGGACAAAACAAATTTTCAAGACGTCATTCTGGATTATCAAACTAAAAAATTCTACGATTACATCAAAGAAAGATCAATTGTTGTCGGAAGAACAACGCGCTCCAATCCGCCTTTCAAGAGAAAGATGCTGTTGGTTGACATCATCCCAAGCCGCATGGGCGAAGCTCAAACGGGAGCTAACTTTGATGATGTAGAAAGAGGTGTCAGCAGACAGATAGCCGCCAGTGCCTTCCTATCCTTACTGAATTTGGCTACGAAAGGGATGGTCAAGTTGAACGAATATCCTGTTGCAGATGCGGTAACTAAAGATCTTAAACTGAGAAGAGAGGACGAAATAATTGTATATGCCTGAATTTTTATTTTCTCCTTCCATATGAGCGACAGCGGTTACTAGCCGCTGTCCTCAGGTTAATGATCCAAGTCCGAGATCCGGGCCGAATATGCTTGCGGGGAAAGAAATAAAAGTGCATTGGAGAAGAAAAGGATATGCTCTTCAATTAGAAGCGCCGAAACACTAACATCATGCTAGCGATATCATACGTACACTATATAATGTAAAAAATGGGCTTAAGAATAACTCTCTTATTTCTTAACTTTTGTTGCGGTTGAAGAGCTTATAAAAGTACTAGTGGCCTAAAGAAGCTACAGCGCCGATAATAATATCGATTTCGACTTTTCTAGTATTTCGCCGATGATTACAATGATTAACAACAAAACTTTCAATAGAAAAACTACGGGAACACTGAAGAAGCTGGTTTTGTCATCAGACAAGTCACTGCGAAGATCTTTCAACGGGGCAAGCAGTACTAAAGACTTCGTGTCCTCGGAATCAAGTAAAGTAGAAGAATGGTGGGAATCAGCCAGATTTAAGAATATCAGTCGTCCATACTCAGCTACGGATGTTGTAAAGCATCGGGGCAGCCTTCCTGCTAATACTTCAATTTATCCTTCATCTTATCAAGCTCGAAAGCTGTTCAACTTACTAGAAGAGAATTTCAAGAATGGTACTCCACTTCACACGTTGGGAGTTATCGATCCTGTACAAATGAGTCAGTTGGCCCGTTGCAGAAATATCAAAGTTGCTTACATATCTGGTTGGGCTTGTTCTTCCACATTAGTTGGATCTACAAATGAAGTATCGCCGGATTTTGGCGATTATCCATACGATACTGTGCCGAATCAAGTGGAGAGAATATTCAAGGCGCAGCAATTGCACGATCGAAAGGCTTTCTTGGAGGCCTCCATCAAAGGTTCTACTCCTGTTGATTATTTAAAACCAATTATCGCGGACGCAGACATGGGTCACGGTGGCCCAACGACTGTAATGAAAGTTGCTAAGTTGTTTGCGGAGAAAGGGGCTGCTGGTATTCATCTTGAAGATCAGATGGTGGGAGGCAAAAGGTGTGGCCATCTAAGTGGGGCTGTTTTGGTGCCCACAGCAACACATCTTATGAGATTGATTTCCACCAGGTTTCAATGGGATATCATGGGGACAGAAAATTTGGTTATTGCAAGAACAGATTCCTGTAATGGTAAGCTGTTGAGTTCAAGCAGTGATCCGAGAGACCACGAATTCATTAGGGGTATAATAAGAGATAACGTGGTGCCTTGGAGCGAAAAATTGATTGAGATGGAGGACAAAAAAATTCCCAACTCCGCCATTGCTGACATGGAAAAAGAATGGTACCATGAAAATGAGCTGTTTACATTTGAAGAGGCCTTAGAAAAGCAGTTTACGGCAAGCGAGTTTGAAAGCTATAAAGAAAAGAAGGAAGACCTTATGGTAAACAAGCTGGGTAGAGCATACCTAAGCTTAAGAGAAATGAAACTTTTAGCTCAAGAAGTGACACCACTAAAGAAAATTATATTTGACTGGGATGCTCCGAGGACCAAAGAGGGATATTACATGTTTAACGGTTGTATTGAAGCAGCTATTAGAAGATCTTTGGTGTTTGCCCCATATTCTGATATGATTTGGCTGGAAACGAAAACTCCTGACCTGGAGCAGGCACGCTCATTTTCAAGAAAAATTCATAAACAACTTCCAGCTACCAAGCTAGTATATAACTTATCTCCTAGTTTCAATTGGAGCGCTCACGGCTTTGATGATAAGGCATTAAAATCCTTCGTATGGGACTTGGCAAAAGAAGGCTTCACGTTGCAACTGGTTTCCCTTGCCGGTCTGCATTCAGATGGAGTATCATTCTGGGAATTAGCCAATAGCTTCCAAAGTGACGGAATGAAAGCATACGTCGAAAAAGTGCAAAAACGGGAAAAGGAGACTAATTGTGATATCATGACACACCAGCTATGGTCTGGTGCAGAATATGTTGATTCCTTAATGAAAGTTGTCCAAAACGGTGCTTCATCCCAAACTTTAAGTACATCTGGTGAGAGCTTTACCGAAACGCAATTTTGAATACGCTTCAAGAAGATAAAAGTATAAATAATACATATTGCCAGCAACTTAGTCACATATCTCTTTTATCTCTATTTATCCTCTTTTTATTAATTTATGACCACGATCACTATATTTAGTTCGAAAGTTAGTGTTTGTTTTGCCAAGATATCCTCGCAGAAACAGTTTTACTTAAAGTTTCAGGTGTTGCGTGGAATGCCCCTGCTAAGCTGTCGTGTCGCGCTCTTCCCCGCGTTTGTTTCACATTATATATCATATGGCGTATGACGGTATGGGTGAAAATAAGCGTAGGCTGGTTGTGTGTATTTCTCTCGCACTTTGAAAGGGAAAAATAAAAATAGAGTCTATTAGGAAGCTCACATATGCCGGGAAAAATTACGTAAAGCATCAAAAGGGAAAGAAAATATAGGGAAAGATAAAACAAAAAGCAGAACGGTATCAGGCATTCTTGTTTTAGCCTTTATGTACGATATGGCGTTTATTATGGAGAATATTGAGGTATTCAACTATTTAATACTTGCTATAAATTCTGCCAAACTACTAACCATTCCGTTTATATAACTCAAGAAAAGAGAAATACAGAAACAAATAGATCAGATGCATTTCAAAGATTTAGGATTGCATGACTACACTCTCAAAAACTTGATGTATGAGAATAATTGCTGTAAATTTTATGATGCCGTGGATGAAAACAACACCTCATATGTTTTAAAATTTGTTCCCTCAGATGTGACTTCGGAAGGGGATACTTTCCCATTCGTGGATCGCTTTCAAGTAAAGGAAGGTGTTTTTTTGGTATATTCCTCAAATGACTTTGGAAAAGAAGGTACGGACTACTTTACTTATACTGGTAGTGGTGGAAATGAGGTTCACATCTCGGGCACCTCTTCAGAAGCAGGAATAAAACCGCAGTTTATTGAAACTTGCCATCCAAAACATCTTAAGCGGGGAATAAAAGAGCAGGAAGATATAAATAGTAGTACCTCAAAGAAAAGTGCAGTTATCAACAATTTTTCGGGTGAAAAAACACCAAATCCAAGGCCACAGAGTTCCAACATTTCAGAAAGAGAGACGTATGTCGGAATATTGAACGTCAAAAGTAAAAATAAGAACTCATCGAAAATACGAAGTGAAAAATTGGTAAGCTCCGTCATCGAAACAAAGCATACGCCAGGATTGGCATCTATTTTATCGAAAGAAGGCACTACATATCCGAATAATGCGGACGGGAAACATATCAGTATCGTGAATCCATCCTCAAAAATATATCATTCATCCCATAAACAGATTGTTAAAACGCCTATCCCTAAGAGTGGCCTTTCTCCAATTGAGAGATGCCCTTTCAATGGTCAAAATATTAAATGCTACTCACCAAGACCACTAGATCATGAAAGTCCCCAACGTGATTTCAATAATAACTTTCAGCTGAGAATACTGAAGAGCTCGGTGTTGCAAAGGAGACAATCAACACAGAATAGTTGAAAATTTCGTTGGTACTAGCTTCGGGTCGGTTAGCTGCGCTGCTATGCATTTGTTAATATCTCCATCGAATTTTTGTTGTTTCGTTCAATAACTTTATTACTTCCCCCTTGGACTCTTTCGTTCTATCGTTCTACAAGTCCAGCCAAAATTTTTCCCCTCTTCCTTTTCTTTTGTTCACTTCTTAGCTCACTTATATAATTATATACTGATATTTGGATTCTTTTGTTGCAAATATGCTCTCCCAGATTTTTCTGTTGAGATGATTCATGCTTTACATGGATTGAGCATTAGAGAGTAACTATATCCAATTTCGTAAGACGAGTATCTACTTTCCCTTGTCCCCAGTAACCTCAGGAACGTGACAACTACTTTTCTTAAACTGTCAACAGCCAATGATACCGTATTCAATGCATGTCTTGGGATTAAGCCACTTTGATTGAGTTCCGTATTAGTAGTGAGAATTAAATCTTGCAAGATATAAGAATTACTCAACAGAGACGAGATACTTTCCTTTTTTTGGTTCTTTTGTTGTTACTTGGCTTAATGGACAAAGTCTGCTCGCATATTGTATATGTTACTCTTACGATGTGACTCCGCCCGTTTATTATGACTTTTCGGTACATTTTTAGGGCCTCGAACGAAAATCTACTAACTAAAAATTAAAAACTATTAAAATAATCAACAAACAAAATCTAGTGATATAATTTACTACCATTAACGGTAAAGCAGCTAATTGTTAATTTCTATGTTTAAATCATTGGCTGCTGTCTTGCCTAGAGCTAGCAAGGCAAAGTTCCTCCAGAAAAATTACGCCTCCACTTTAGCTTTCATTGAAAGCTCAAAAGATGGCTCTGTTTCAAGGTCATCATTGAGTTTATTGGCTGCTGCACAAAAGTTGTCTAACCCTATCACAGCTGTAATCACAGGTAGCAAAGCTGAAAAAACTGCTGAGGCGCTAAAATCTTCATATTCATGCAGCAATTTAGAAAAGCTTGTCATATTTGAAGATTCAAAATTAGATACCTGTCTTCCCGAACAACTAACTCCGTTATTAGTGAAACTATTAAAAGGCGGCGACTATTCACATTTTGTTGTCTCAAACTCCTCTGTTGGAAAAAGTGTTTTACCTCGGGTGGGTGCGCTCTTGGACGTCCAACCTGTTTGTGAGGTTACTGTAATCAAAGATCCTAAGACCTTTATAAGGCCAATTTATGCAGGTAACATTATTTCTACAATAGAATGCCAGGCAGAAAAAAAACTGTTGAGTATTAGGGCATCAGCTTTTCCACCAATTGCAGAGGGTAGTATGGATTCTGTTACCATTGAGAAGAGAACTGATATTCCTCCTTGTGACTTAAATGTTACCTGGGTTAAAACTATTCTTACCAAGAGTGAAAGGCCTGAACTTACTTCTGCACAGAACGTGGTAACCGGTGGAAGGGCACTCAAGGATAAGGAGACATTTGAGAAACTATTATCGCCGCTAGCAGATGTTTTGCACGCTGCTATAGGTGCCACAAGAGCTTCTGTTGATAATGGACTATGTGATAATTCTCTACAAATCGGTCAGACTGGTAAGGTAGTCGCACCAAATTTGTATATAGCCATTGGCGTTTCTGGTGCAGTTCAGCATTTAGCGGGAATGAAGGATTCGAAAGTTATCGTTGCCATTAACAATGATCCTGATGCCCCTATATTTAATGTCGCTGACTATGGGTTGCAAGGGGATCTTTACAAAATAGTCCCTGAACTAACTGAAAAACTTGGTAAATATAAATAAATAAATTCTTAACTTCTAAATATATTCATCTCTTCGCTTTGAAGGGGGCACGTTTTACTTTTCCTAGTTCTCTTGCCTTTTTAAAAATGACCTTTTCGGTGTAAAGCGGACTAAATATAAAAGACTACGAGAAATGGCAAAGGAATAATAGAGTTCTTCCAGATGGGAGAATATGAGGAGAACAATAACTCCACAAACTTCCTAGTGATTTCCAAGAACTTACGGAAACAATTATAGGATGACATCAAATAATTCGTTATTGGGGCGTGGAAGGATGTCATATTCCTCTACCGCTCCACCAAGATTCAAAAGATCAGTCGACCAGCGTGACACTTTCTCGGACAATTTTGATTATGATAAGGATTCATCCAATCGAGGCAGGACCTATATTGCAGCATCTAATTCAACTACTGGGGTACCCCCACCCAACAACTCAAGATCAGGATGCACCAATAATACAAATAATACAAATAATACAAGTAATACAAGTAATACGAACAATAATGATAGCGTTGATGAGAATACAGTGTTTGAAACTGTACCTTATTACCTGCCCTGCTTTTCATGGCTTCCTGAGTACACTTTCAATAAACTGTGGGGCGACGTAATCGCAGGTATCTCAGTAGCGTCATTTCAGATACCACTTGCGCTATCGTACACAACTTCAATTGCACATGTCCCACCTTTATGCGGACTATATTCTTTGGCTATTAGCCCATTTGTCTATGGTATCTTAGGTTCTGTTCCTCAGATGATAGTTGGGCCCGAAAGTGCAATTTCCTTGGTCGTGGGACAAGCAGTCGAATCTATAACACTACATAAAGAAAATGTTTCTCTAATTGATATTTCAACAGTAATAACATTTGTTAGTGGCACTATCCTACTTTTTTCTGGTATTTCCAGATTTGGTTTCCTTGGAAATGTTCTTAGCAAGGCACTTCTACGAGGTTTCATAAGTTCAGTAGGACTGGTTATGATAATCAACTCTTTGATTTCTGAATTAAAGCTAGACAAATTTTTAGTAAGCTTGCCTCAACACTACCATACCCCTTTCGAGAAAATACTTTTCCTCATTGATTATGCACCAGCACAATACCATATACCAACGGCAATATTCAGCGGATGTTGCTTGATTGTCCTCTTTTTAACGCGTCTACTAAAGAGGAAATTAATGAAATATCACAAGAGCGCAATATTTTTTCCAGATATATTATTGGTGGTAATTGTTACTATTCTTATTTCCATGAAATTTAATTTAAAACACAGATATGGTATTTCTATCATTGGCGACTTTAGCATGGACAATTTTGATGAATTGAAAAACCCTTTAACTCGTCCTAGACGTAAGCTAATACCAGATCTTTTTAGTGCATCTCTAATAGTGGCAATGTTGGGTTTTTTTGAATCTACGACCGCGTCGAAATCTCTTGGAACAACTTACAATCTTACCGTTTCCTCTAATAGAGAACTAGTAGCTTTAGGATTCATGAATATTGTCATCTCATTATTCGGTGCTCTTCCCGCATTCGGCGGATATGGAAGATCCAAGATCAACGCCCTATCAGGAGCACAAAGCGTAATGTCGGGAGTGTTTATGGGTGTCATCACCCTAATCACAATGAATTTACTTCTTCAATTCGTACATTATATTCCTAATTGTGTTTTATCCGTCATAACAACCATCATCGGAATTAGTTTATTAGAGGAAGTGCCAGGCGACATAAAGTTCCATTTGCGATGTGGTGGCTTTAGTGAACTATTTGTTTTTGCTGTTACCTTCTGCACTACAATATTTTACTCAATCGAAGCAGGAATATGCATCGGATGTGTCTATTCAATTATAAATATTATAAAGCATTCAGCAAAGTCAAGAATCCAAATTCTGGCTAGGGTAGCGGGAACGTCGAACTTTACGAATCTTGACGACTACATGATGAACATGAAAAGGAACTCTCTGGATGTTGAGGGCACAGAAGAAATCGAGGGATGCATGATTGTTAGAATACCTGAGCCTCTCACATTTACAAACAGCGAAGATTTAAAACAGAGACTTGACAGAATAGAGAGGTACGGTTCGTCTAAGATACATCCTGGAAGGAAATCACTTCGCTCGAAGGATTCCATAAAATATGTCATTTTCGATTTAGGTGGGATGACCTCAATAGATTCTTCAGCCGCCCAAGTGCTGGAGGAAATTATCACTAGTTACAAGAGGCGCAATGTCTTTATTTACCTTGTCAATGTATCTATAAATGACAAAGTAAGAAGGCGATTATTCAAAGCAGGTGTAGCTGCTAGTGTGGAAAGAGCGCAAGCAAATAACAACGAAAATAATACTAGCAACACATTTAGTGATGCAGGAGAGACATATTCTCCGTACTTCGATAGCATTGATGCGGCTCTTTATGAAATTGAGAAAATGAAAATTAAAGGGAACAACGTCCCGAACAATGATTCGGAGAGTTTTATGTCCAATACTTTATTTAATTCAAGTCTAGTGTAAAACTTCGAAAGAAACAGAGGAGTCTGGGCATATGCGCATTATGAAATTTATTCCTTGCGGCCCTATAATTTTTTTGGGGCTTATTTATCAAAACAGTATTGTCTCCTCAATTCTTTAGTTTATTTATTTCTTTACGATAAAATTGTTAACAAGCTTTCAAGAAGCGCATTTATACGTTATAAAACCCACAAAATTGAATACAAAAGCAAAACCTTATTGTCTTAATGAGCCGCACAAACGCACAAACACTTAAACAATCACTTTTGATCCGAGTTTCCGCTCTCCTCGCTCTAGTTAGATTCTAATCTTATATAAGTTATATAGGATAAGTGATATTCTGTATGAGAAAGAGATGAATTGAGAGACAGTCCCTAATTCAAAGAAAGTCGAAATGTAAAAATTAATAATGTATATTGTCAAGAGATGTTCGAATTAGTTGATAATTGTTGGAATTTTATTGTTGTTAAAGGCCATAATATTTCGTATATATATTATACTAGAATTTCTCTATGAGAAGAATCCACGAAGAGATCGATATTCTCGATATAATGGCATTATTGTTTTCCTTTTCATCTTATGTGACTGTCATTCATCATCCTACTAAATTACCAATCCTTGCAATTAGCTTCCATTACACCTGATGACTGTTCTCAATCTTCATATCATCTTCTTAGACCGCACGTGATGATATATTAGTAATATGAACACTACTAAATGGATGATATTTTAGAATTTTTATTCCAACACTTACAATAATACTAGCCCAAAGATGATAACTGACTCTGATTCCAACACTGTGGATTGAGTTGATAACACCCATTTATCAACTAATCCTGTATTAAGTTTTTAGCTAAGGTGGTTAGAGCATAGAAATTGAGCGGATTTAGCTCAGTTGGGAGAGCGCCAGACTGAAGAA